>Ga0325405_1000445_pt1 | contig 39736 bp, 20 predicted proteins | sample PopdelMetagenome_21_FD_205663 | JGI IMG/M metagenome (GOLD analysis project Ga0325405, IMG submission 205663) | Populus deltoides microbial communities from Bellville, Georgia, United States - Xylem-Control-R2 | ecosystem: Host-associated > Plants > Phyllosphere > Stem > Wood/Secondary xylem... | reverse complement strand
AAGTTCAAGGGTGGCTGGGGGGCAGCTAGGCCACCCCTAGAAGCAAGTTTCAGAGATACATGGAGGAAGGAGGTAGAATCATCCTTTTTCTTCTCTTACTCGGCCCCCTAATGGCTGGAATGCTTGGACATATTCTTGCATGAATGGATAAAAATAAAATAGAAAGCAATTAGCCGATTGCACAATGCCATGCGGCAATTAAGGAGCTTCCTCTCCCTGGCTTTCATGTACTATTTTACACAATTTGTGCAAAAGAAAGAGAACATTTACGACAAGTCTCAATGCCACAAGCCCACAGCTTCGAACTTGAAGTAACGAAAAGAGGAAGAAGAAATACATTTTTTTCACAAATTTGTGGAACCATCACAAAAGAGAGAACAAAAATAAGAAAGAGACTGATTTTCTTTCTTTAGGTGGCGTTTGATTTTAGATTAAAAAATGAGGATGAAATATTTCAAGAACAATCTTTAAAGGGTATAAAAATTAATTTTTAAAGATATATTAACAAATCGAAAGATAAATGGTTAGTGGAAAGAGAGAAATGGTTGAAAAAAATATTAATAGAAATGAAGAAAAAATCTACTATTAATTTATTCCATCTTCTCTTATACTTCTCATCTTGGATCACAAATATAATATTATTTAGTTTTTTATAATTTTATTTAATTAATTAAACATTGATTTGATTTATATTAGGATCCACTTTTATCACTGATTTTTTCAATTTTTATCAAATATCCTTAATTATATTTCTCATGCTTAACAATTTAACTTTACATCTTTAATGCTTTATCTTTAAATTTTAGTTTATTAGTATTTAAATTTTCAATTCTTGAACTCGTAGCAAGCACAAATTAAGATGAAACTAATATTTTAAAAAAAAAAAAGGGAAAAGAAAAACATATTGAGACCATACCATTTTCCTCCAGGGCCCATAAAAAATGAAGAATCTTACTGGCAAATGGGGCAAGCGAAGAAACCACAGAGGACGTGGAAAGCGGATATTGGGGGGAAAAAATGGTTTGCACGTGCAAGCTGAGACGTTCACCTAAGAGGAGTTGAGACGAGTGAAGAAAAAACGCAAATAGAAATAATAATATTTGGATTGAGACGTTCTTGCTCCTTACTTTTTTTTTTAACGAAAAGAAGCCTAAATTACAATTATATTATAAAAATATACTAAAATGTTAAAGTAACATACATCAACAATTCACAATAGTTTGAACTTTTTTTTATTTTCATCCTCACTTTTTTCTTATTACAATCTTCTAAATCTAAATTAATAATCAATTTATTAAAATTTATTAAGAAAATAAAAAATTCATCAATAGAAAAACACAATGTAAAACAAGAAAAAATCTCATGGTCAATATCAATATTGCTAGAGCAATTAAGTTCTCTTTAGTCTTTCTGCTTTTCTTTTTCTTACTCTACAATCCCTTTAGTTTTTACAATGTTAATTTTCATCCAAAAGTATATTTTCTTAATATTTTAGTTCCCAAGTTTAAAAAAAAAGAAAAAATAATCTAAAAACAACAAAAAAAAATAAAAAGTTGATAGATAGTCTTTTTTTCAACGACAAAACTCACATATGTTAGTGTTAATAAGTTTCACTAATTTGATGAAGAAAGTTTGATGGTGGTGATTTTTTTTCTATAAACATACATGAAAAATAAATCGGGTTTTATTTATATTTCTTTGATTCGCTTATTATTTTACTTTTTAAGTGATTTTTAGGTGTTTTTGGTTTGATAAGTGATTTATGAAGGTTTTTATGATGTTTATTATGTATTTTGAAGTGAGAATTGGTTGAAAATAGATTTTCATGCCAAAAAAACTCAAATCCTATTTCTTTTAGGTAACATAATAGTTGCTAGATTATAGACATACAACTTAGTTGGCAGTAGGTTGCCTGCTTAATAATAATAAAAAAAAAAAAGTGCTTGCCTTGGTCCATCAATGTCTAATTTTTTTTTCTTTGTTTTTTTTATCCCTTTCCCTTAATTATTTATTGTGAGTAAGTTTTGTGTGTTTTTTAAATAATAACTATTTTTTATTTCTTTTAGTTGCATGATATTTCTAAGAGATTAATTTGATTTATAATTATTTTTTTTCTTTTTATATTATTTATAAATTAGATGTATTTATATAAATTTTTTATAAAAATAGAAATCATTTGTTATTAGCAACAACAATTAGCAGATAAGATAAAACACTACTAGAAAACCGAAGAAAACCAACAGAATTACCGACGAAAATATTATGTCGGTAGTTATTACCGATGGATTAAATTCCGTCTCAAAATATGTCGGTATATACCGACGGAATAAATTCATCGGAGATACGGTCGGTATATACTGACGAAAATATTTTGTTGGTATATACCGACCGTATCTTCAACGGACTATTTTTTCAGACTATTTTACCAACAGAATGACCGAGGGATTCAAACTAAAATAGTCATACAGTGACATGGCACTGTCACCAACGGAATCACCGACGGAATGTATCATTCGGTGATTCCATTGGTAAAAACCATCATATACACCCTCTCTACCGACAATCTTTTTCTCTGTTTCTCCTTCTTCTTCTTTCCCATCCCACCTCTCCCCTCCCAAACTGCAGCTAACCACCCATCCCAACTCTCCACTATTCTCAACACAAGCACTCAAGTTTCTAATACCTTATGCGTGGTCACAATATCCGTTTCTTGTGAATTTTATCATTTTTTTTGTAAGTAAATCTATTCTTTTTAGTTTTAACATTTAAATGTGAATTTTATTATTTTTTTAGTATATGTATTTTGTTAACGTATGTACTTGTTTGATTGTTATTTATCAAAGAAACTTGTAATATGAATGTATAATTTTGTAATTGTTTTAGATTTTATCAAATTATATTTGTTTGTAAATTGTTGAAATTTTGTTTGAATTACACCAAATTAAATGTGTTGTGATGAAATAAATAATTAATAGCTTGTTTAACAGGTCTTTTTTAATTGTTATCAATTCTATTTCGAAGTTGTGATTTCTATAAATTTATATATGTGTAAATTTGTATGTATGAACGTTGATAGTTGATAATCGATAATGAATATTTAACATAAGTGTTGTTTTAGTTTGTTTGATAATGTCGGGGAAAACCAATATTTTTGTTATGTTTTATATAGGTTCAATAGAAGTCATGGATGATCATTCATGGATGTATCGGAACTCACCCCAAGGATTGTAGAGGATGAATTATTGTAACGGTGTCCATAGATCTATTTCGAGAAATTTTACTGATGGCGGTATTAGGTGTCCATGCAGGAAGTGTAAAAATTTAAAGTTTCTGCATCAAGATGTTGTAACAATGCATCTTCTAATCAAAGGGTTCATGGAGGATTACCTGTGTTGGTATGCACACGGAGAACTATTTGTTCCTGATGAGAGCATAGAAGAACAGGTGGTTGGATCAACTTTTAGTGCTAGCAACATGCATGAAGTTGGAAATGAGAACAGTAATCCATATAGGAATATTGTTATGGATGCAATGAGAATGAGTGAAGGTAAGTCAGGGAATGTCCAATCGTAGAAGAAGAACCTAATGCAGATGCAGCAAGGTTTTTTGATCTGTTGAAATATTCTAACGAACCATTATGGGATGGCTGCACGAACCATAGTAAATTATCAGCCGTAGCACAGGTGTTCACCATCAAGTCAGATCACGGGTTGAGTGAGGCCGGTTATGACAAATTATTGAATGGGTGAGAAGCATTTTACCTAAAGGAAACAGGCTGAAAGAGAACTTCTAAGCTGCTAAGTCCATGATGAAACCCCTCGGTTTAGGATACCAGAAAATTGATATATGCCCTAACTTCTGCATGTTATACTACCTTGAAAATGCTGAGATGACCGAATGCATGACATGTGGGCATTCCCGTTACAAACCCAGAATTGGTAGAGGGAAGACTCGTGGCATATAAAAAACTTAGATACTTCCCAATTACACATAGACTGCAGAGGTTATTCACCTCATCAAGGACTGCTTAGCACATGACATGGCACCAATCACACCATGCGGTTGATGGAGTGATGGTTCATCCTTTTAACGGTGAAGCATGGAAACACTTTAACAGTGTGCATCCTCACTTTTTAGCTGAATCAAGGAACGTGCGTCTTGGGTTGTGTACAGACGGATTCAACCCATTCAGGACTGCTGCTCCTTATTCTTGTTGGCCGGTCATACTAACGGTTTAGAACTTACCACCGGGGATGTGTATGAGGCCGGAGTTCATGTTTTTATCTATGGTCATACCAGGTCCGAGCAGTCCGGGGCGAAATATAGATGTTTGTCTTCGTCCATTGATTGATGAGTTGATGCAGTTGTGGTCCTCTGGATCTTTGACTTATGACATCTCGAGGAAACAGAGTTTTGTTATGAGAGCGGCTTTGATGTGAACTATCAATGATTTCCCACCTTATGGAATGGTTTCTGGTTGAAGCACGCATGGAAAGCTAGCATGTCCATACTGTATGGAGAACAACAAGGCATTCACGCTAACAAACGGGGGTAAAGCTTCTTTTTTTTACTGTCACCGTCATTTGTTGCCACCGAATCATAGGTATAGAAAGAACAAAAATGATTTCTTTGTTGGCAGAGTTGAAAAGGATGTTGCACCCCCGCGTTTTTCCGGTGAAGAATTGTTTGATGTTATGTCAGAGTACGGTGATATTGTGTTTGGTCTCCTATCAGGTAAGCAAAAGTTTCCTGGTTTAGGTTTGACCCATAATTGGGTGAAGCGAAGTATCTTTTGGGAGTTTCCTTGTTGGAAGACCAATCTTCTCCGCCATAACCTTGACGTCATGCACATTGAAAAGAACGTGTTTGAAAACATTTTCAACACCGTCATGGATGTGAAGGGGAAGACCAAGGACAACATCAAGTCAGATTGGATGTAGCGTTGTTCTGTAACCGTAAAAATATAAAGTTGGTTTGTGATGGGTCACGGGTCGCAAAACCAAGAGCAAGCTTCGTGCTAGAGAAAAACGCACAACTACTAGTCTACAAATGGCTTAAGAGTTTGCGTTTCTCCGATGGACATGCCTTGAACATATCAAGACTGGTTAACACGGAGGAATGCAGATTATATGGAATGAAGAGTCATGATTTCCATGTGTTTATACAAACACTCATCCCATTAACTTTTTGTGATTTGTTGCCAAAGAGGATATGGGATGCACTAACGGAGATCAGTCATTTCTTCAGAGATATATGCTCCGACAAGTTGAATGTTGATCACATTGAAAGGCTTGAAAAGAATATCGTCGAAACAATATGCAAACTTGAGATAATATTCCCTCCATTACTTTTTGACTCAATGGAGCATCTACTCGTACATTTACCGTTTAAGGTAAAAGTTGGAGGACCGGTCCAGTACAGATGGATATATCCATTTGAGATGTTAGATATTACAGAAGCTATGTAATTCATAATTAAATGTTTTTATTTTTATTTTTTTAATTGATAATTTTTTATTAATTATATATATATATATATATATATATATATATGCAGGTACTTGAAATGTTCAATTTTAAAAAAAAAGGTTAAGAACAAGGCGCATGTTGAGGCGTCAATATGTGAGGCCTATATTGTTGAGGAGATCTCAACATTTATCTCATATTATTTCGAACCTCGTTTGAGAACGAGGATCAACCGTGTTCCACGGCATGATGGTGGTGGTGAAGTGCCTTCAAGTGGGAACTTGTCAATATTCTCCAATCTTGGACGACCCACACCTAAAAATGCTGTGAGGAGAAGATATTTGTCTGAAATAGAGTTCAGACAAGCACACAATTATGTCCTATTTAACTGTGATGAGCTGAGACCTTTTATTAAGTAAGTATATGTTCGACTTAAACTTTGTCAAGAGTGTATTATTTATGTTTTGTGATATATGCCATAAACTCATATAATTTTGAACAACCTTGCAGGCAACATCGACGATACTTACTGTCCAATAACTCACAGCTGACCGAATCCCCGATCTTTCAATTACAAGATGAACAATTTGTCACATGGTTTAGAACACATGTAAGTCCTATCACAAACTCATTATCTCTTGCAATGTAATTAATTGTATGTCAATTTTACATAATATCTGTTTATTGATTATTGTTGTATTTAATTTACAGGGTTTATCAAATGGGAGGTAATGCTGCTATTTCACTGTCTTTACTAAGTCTAGGCCCTGAAAGAAAAGTCAAGTGCTATAACAGGTATTTTGTCCATGGATATGTCTTTCATACTGAAGAATACGGGCATGGAAGAAAGACATACAACAACGGTGTTTGTATTAAGGGATCGACTTCTAGTGAGTTTAAAGTTGACTACTACGGTAGATTGAAAGAGGTCATCGAACTGCAATATCATAGCGAGCAGAATAGAGTGTTTTTATTCAAATGCTATTGATATGACACAACTAACAGAGGAATCATAATAGATCCTCACTATGGTCTCGTTGAAATCAACTCAAAAGCTAGACACCGTAACGTAAACGACGTCTTTGTTTTTGCAAAGCAATGCCAATAAGTTTATTACACATACACCCCTTCATTTAGAAAGGAGCGATCAAGAGTTGATTGGTTATCTATTTTAAAAACAAAACCCAGGGGTCGTTTCGAGGTTGTTCAGGATGAGAACGAAGACACAAGTGTGATAGATGAAGTCTTTCAAGCTAGTGAGTTGGTTGAACCATACCGAGTTGCTCCTTCGATTGACTTAGAAGAAAATTTGAATTTTCATGTTTTCAATGATAGTCTTGTTGATGTTGACGCAGAGGAGTTGAATGTTGTTCTGGGCTCTATTAGTGTACAAAAGAATGTTGTTGAAGAATATGATAACAAAATTGAAGAGTGTGATGAAGCTGATGATAACAATTCAATTGAAGATGAAGATGAAAATTCCGACTAACTAAATATGTTCTAAAGCCTTATTTTTATAATGTAAGAATTTGGAACATGAAATATTTATTCTTCTTTAATGGTCAGCTCTTGTTATTGTGTTGCTTGCGTGTGTTGTAAGATTGCAATTCAAGATTTTGTGACACGGTTACACCAAAAAATAAGAAAAATTTACGGTTTCACCGACGGGTACACCGACGGACTATAACCCGTCGGTATTTCACAGAGAGTAAAAAAAAATTACGAGAGTGTGCCACAATCACCGATGGCTTTACCGACAGACTATAACCCGTCGGTATTTCACAGAGAGTTGAAAAACAATTACAGGAGTGTGCCATAATCACCGACGAAATTTCTAACGGTGTTACTGACGTATATTACCGACGGACTCACCGATGGAATACCCACATCCTGAAGCGCACATATGTCAGACACGTGTTTGTTATGCAGACGTACCGACGAATCGAAAAGTCTGGCAGGATTTTCAAAAAATTTTGGTGCACATATCAATTAATTGCCGACGGAATTTAATGCCACCGACAACAATTAATGTTTGTCGGTAATTCCATCGAAAAAATTGTTATATAAAACACCCCCTTCCCCCTATTTGGTTCATTTTTTTCTCTCGGCTCGCTATTCTTTTCTTCTCCATTTTTCTTCTCCTCTCCGGTTGCATTTGGCTTTTTGAAGAGATTTTCTTATTTTGGTGGTAGTTTTAAAAGGTATGTATTCTTTTTTCTTTATCTTTGTATTTTTTTATTTTAATCATGATTATTTTTTTTGGTGTTCTTCGTTTTGTGTAATGTTTGTAGATAAAATCTTAAATTTAACACACTATTAAGGTAAGCATTTTTTATTTCCAAATTTATTTTGAATTGATATAGTGTTTTTTAGTTTTGTGTATTGTTTGTTCTGTGTTTAGGTTGTTTTGTATAGTGGTTTTTAGTTTTTTCATTTTATTTATTAATTTTATGATATTATTGTTTGTATTACTATAATTGTTATTGTTGAATTTATGTTAAAAATATTAATTTATATATAGAATTACATTTAATTAGTTTATCTTAATTTAGGATATTATTGTTTGTATTGCTATAATTGTTATTGTTGAATTTATGTTTTAAATATTAATTTATATATAGAATTAAATTTCATTAGTTTATCTTAATTTAGAATATTATTGTTGTATTGCTATAATTATTATTGTTGAATTTATGTTTTAAATGTAAATTGAAATATAGAATTAAATTTAATTAGGTGAAATTGATTTTTTTACTTGAATTTTGTTATATGATGTTATTGAATAAGATGTTTTGTGTTGATGATGATGAGTTGGGTTGAGATCCAGGATGATTGGATCGGGATGTGAAATAAAATTGGAAGTGTAATATGATTTTGTCGATAACTTGGGACCCCCCAGTATAGGGGAGACTCTGTCGATTTTTTTTTTAAATAATCGAAGTTAATTATGTAATTATTCATATAAATTTGTGTAGATGCGTAGAATGAAATCTACAGCATGTCGTTAGAAGACGGTTGCAGCTGGTTCTTCTAGCAGCGAGGAGGATGTATCCTTAGGTGCTGATCACAGCGAAGAATCTACGCCAACTTGTGATGCTACCTCTTCTAGCGCGGTTTCACAGCGCAGAAGCGGTGTGCCTTCACAGCGGGGTCAATTCACCCGCAAGTACCTGGCATAATGGAAGGATGACCTCTCAATGTAAGTTTGTTTAGGTTTTACTTTTTTTATATATATACTTTTAACATAATTTATGAACAACTAATTAATATTATTACTTTTATTTAATTTCAGGTTCACAAACATTGAGGCTGCAAGGGCTATAACATTAGCGTTTAAATCGTCGATGGAGATTCCATTGTTTCAATGGAGCCAGGTTTCCAAACATCCTAAGTGGAAACCTAATATCGATGCATGGTTTAAGCGATTTCAGGTCGGTGTTAGTTTTAATATTCAGCTTATTTTTAATAAATAATTTTTATAATTTTATATCTTGTAATATTTTTATTTTATATGAATTATTTATATACACAGAACAAATTTGAGTGGGATGGGGCGAACAATAATGTTGTGAGAAGGGTATGGGAGAATCACGCGGCAACTAGGTAACATCGAAAATAATATTTATTTTTGTTTTAAATTCTAATTTGTTACTATGGAAGTAGGTTGCATTATTTTTAGTATGACACCCAAAAAAAATCAAAAAGAAACGCAAGGGATAGCGGTCTTGAAGGATGGAATGAGGTGGCGGTTTGGTAGGAATTCAAACCGCCATTCATCTCGGGGAAAATATGGACGGCATATATTGAGCACGTGACCTCAGAGCGGTTCTCACGGCGCTCACAGTCCAGCGCCGACAAACGGATCCAGCAAATTCATGGTTCGGTGACGACGCACACTGGCGGATCCGTCCCATTCAGCACACATGCAAAGCGGATGGTAAGATTAATTCTAATGAAATATATTGTTAATTAATTTGTCGTTTCTTATAATATATTTAACTTTCAACCTATTTTTTCCTTACAGTCTGCATCTCTTGGACATGAGCCGAGTCCAATAGAGTTGTTTGTAGAGACGCATGTGCGGAGTCAAGACCACCAAAAGAGGGTGCAGCAGTTTGTGGACAACCGTGCTCAGTACTTTGTGGTATGTTCGTTCATTCATTTTATTTTTTAAGTTATTATTTTATTGAATTGCATCTTAAATGATGATTTTTTTTTTAATTTTCAAGAGACCTATAATAGCTGGTTGAGGGAGAGATATGGGGACAATCCTTCGACTCATCCAAATTTCGATCCAGATTTGTGGATGAAGGTGGGATCATCTGGTGGACCTGATAAAAATCGGGTCTACGGGCTCTCCAACACTATGGCTGAAAACTTGCATTCGGCTCGTAGTGTCTCAACCGTTGGGAGCTCTCCATCAGTATCGAGCACCCAGTATGAGGAGTTCATTGCCTTGAAACAACAATATCAACAACTCTCGACGAATTATGATGAGCTTCGTCAAATAGTCATGGAGATGAGATCAAAGATGGGTGATGATACTTGTGCAGCTCCTTTTTGGTCGTGCGGTCCCGAAAACAACCAGCTTCCTCCTCCTCCTCCTCCAGCTCTGCTGCTATTCTAGTTTATTTTTGTTTTTTAAACACATTAAATTTGTAATGAATATTTGGATGAATATTATTTAAAATTATTTTTAAACACATTAAATTTGTGGTATGTTCGTTCATTCATTTTATTTTGTAAGTTATTATTTTCTTGAATTGCATCTTGAATGATGATTTTTTTTTTAATTTTCAGGAGACCTATAATAGCCAGTTGAGGGAGAGATATGGGGACAATCCTTCGACCCATCCAATTTTCGATCCAGATTTGTGGATGAAGGTGGAATCATCTGGCGGACCTGATAAAAATCTAGTCTACAGGCTCTCCAACACTACGGCTGAAAACTTGCATTCGGCTCGTAGTGTCTCAACCGTTGGGAGCTTTCCATCAGTATCGAGCACCCAGTCTGAGGAGTTCATTGCCTTGAAACAACAATATCAACAACTCTCGACGAATTATGATGAGCTTCGTCAAATAGTCATGGAGATGAGATCAAAGATGGGTGATGATACTTGTGCAGCTCCTTTTTTGCCGTACGGTCCTGGAAACAACCAGCTTCCTCCTCCTCCTCCTCCTCCAGCTCTGCTGCTATTCTAGTTTATTTTTGTTTTTTAAACACATTAAATTTATAATGAATATTTGGATGAATATTATTTAAAATTATTTTTATATTTTTTACGTTTAATCCAATTTTATTTGTTTATTAGAGTTTTACTATTAATAAATTATTTTTATATATATTTTTTCAATATATACCGACGGATATTATCCGTCGGTATTACACAGAGAGTTGCCAAACAATTACCAGCCATGCCATCATTACCGACGGATTTTATCCGTCGGTAATAACATACAGACGAATTTACCGACAGATATTATCCGTCGGTATTACACAGAGAGTTGCCACACAATTACCACTAATGTTATCATTACCGACGGATTATCCGTCGGTAATTACCATTGAAAATTGAGATGGATTTAGTCCATCGGTAATGTTCCCGCGGGAAAAAAAAAATTTGGCGCGTGTATTTGTCTGTAAGACCGTCGGTGGGTTGTTTTTTTTATTTGCGACAAAATTAGCGACGGAAAGGGGATTTATTGACGACTATTACACCGACGAACGTGTTCCGTCGGTTAGTCTGTCAGTAATATTTTTACCAACGAAGTTCATTCCTGTCATCGATGGAAGTATTCCATCGGTAAAACTGTTTAATGGTGCAGTGAAATGAATGAAAATATTTAAAATAAAAATGTAAAACATTTAAAATAAATGAAAAAATTTAAAATAATCTAGACAATCTCAAGGCCCATTTGTCCCATTTGCTAAAATTTAATATAGAAACATACCATAAAGGAATTTTTCATAAATCTGGTCTTTGTTAAGACTATAGTAACCGAATATGCTTTGGGAAATCTCATACCTCAACGACTTCTCACATAGCTTTTCTGACCGTCACTTCATCACACCAAGCATATGCCCTCCGATATTCTACTAATCCTTTGCTAATAAATACCCCACTAGCTAATTCATCTCTTTCCCACAGTACAACACACTCTTTACAATTCCAGTTTTTTGGTCTTGCATTTTTGAAACTCTGGTAAGAGAGTATTAGGAGTTGATTTTTCGAGACACGTAGTTTCGACATAACAATGAAGTTCGGTAAGAGATTGAAGCAACAAGTTCAAGAAACTTTGCCAGATTGGCGTGACAAGTTTCTGTCTTACAAGGAATTGAAGAAGCTTGTTCGTTTAATTTCATCGGCTCCACCTTTCTTAAATGGATCGAGTGAATATGGAAAGTCGGAGGCTGAGTTTGTGCGTTTGCTGAATTGTGAAATCGACAAGTTCAATGCTTTTTTCATGGAACAAGAAGAGGATTTCATTATCCGGCATGAGGTAAGCTCTTCTTTCTTTACCAGTTTTTCCTCTTCTTGCTTTCTTTCAAACTGAAGTACGAGAGAAGATATAAAGTTGGATATTCAAGCTAGTTTTGGTGGGTAATTAAGGGAGGCAAAGTAAGTTGAGTAAAAAACTACTAAGCTATCACGTTAGTTATACTTGTCAGGTTAGAGAATGAAATTGATCATCAACTAGAGTTCTAAAATGAGGTCAAAAGGTTTTTTGAAAAATGGTGAGTGAACCGAGTTGACCCAATAAAAACGCTTTATCTTGATGAAATTTAGAAACAACAGCTTCACGAGCAATTAAAGAAGGCTATGAAATTCATGAGTGTGGATCCTACATAAAAAAACTCCATGTAATTTTTATGATTGGCTGTCGAACAGCATTCTTCCAAGACTAGCGTATTTTGAACAATTTTTATTACGCCGCTTGTCCTCTCGAATCTTGATAATTCTTTAACATTTTATGTCTCGAAGAAGATATTTGATATTCGAAAATAACCTTGTACATGGGAATCTTGAATTATTTTTTTATACCAAGATAAAATAACCTTGTAAGAGTAAAATCTATAGCAACTTTTGAAAACCCGCAACAGTGGGCCAGCGAAGTAATTACAGAAACTCTGTAAATGCAGGAGTTAAAGCAGCGGATTCAGAAAGTGATTGATGCTTGGGGGCCCAGTGCAAGTCAGCCTTCAGAGGCAGAGTATAAAGAGGAGATGGGAAAGATTAGAAAAGACATCGTCAATTTCCATGGTGAGATGGTGCTTTTGGAGAATTACAGCAATATCAATTACACAGGTATTTAGATTTTTGCCGAACAAGCTCAATTTTTTAAAACATCTTTTAAAGATCAACTAAATTCTAGAAAAAAGCTAACAACATTTGTTATAAATTATACCCACACAATGTGATCTGGTAATCTGATGGCAGAAAGGCCACTTAACTTCACTATCCCCTAATCAACGAGCTTGTAGCTATGTATTAGTCCTGCATTAATAAAAGGGGTGAAGTATCAGGTTGGAAGCTCAACTTTATCAGAAACCCTAGTAAAACTGGAACATATAAAAACAAAACAAAAACCCACCACCATCCCCTCCGCGTGGAAGGAGAAAGCGTCCAAGCTCCCAGACCCATTAGAGATTGGCATGTGGTGTTGTGTTAATAGTGGAAACATGACTAAAATGTAAAATAAACTTATGTTAAAATTTACTAGAGTTGACGAGTTTATATATATATATATATATATATATATATATATATATATATATATATATATATATATGCAGGATTGGCCAAGATATTGAAAAAATATGACAAGCGAACTGGTGGATTACTGCGCCTTGCGTTCATTCAAAAGGTGTTGGAGCAACCTTTTTTCATCACCGATCTTGTGTCAAAGCTTGTCAAGCAATGCGAAAACATGATAGATGCAGTCTTCCCAGTAGAGGCAGAAGAAAAGGGAAAGGAAGGAAGAGAAACAATAACAGTCGCCGGAGAAGGAATTTTTAGGAACGCAATTGCAGCTCTAATGACCATGAAAGAAATTAGAAAAGGCAGCTCTACTTACAGTCATTTCTCTCTGCCTCCTCTCAACTTGCCAGACTCTGATCTGATCCCGTCATTCCAACTAAACTCTCCCATATCCATTGTCCGATAAAATTGGATTTACGAGACATTGTTGTCACACGACAGTACTATAGTTAGTTAACAATTTATTTTACGCGCGCGCACACATAAATATATATATATATATATATATATATATAGTCAAAAGCACTGATTTATGTAGTTACAACGTGCCGTTTTTTCAAAGATGCAAATGTATTTGATTATTAGTGAGTAAAGTATGATAAACTAATGAAGTAGTAAAAAAATTCACACACAAAAGATGTTGGGCTTTCCAAATAAAATTTGGTCACGTGAGCTAGGAGTTTCTGAAAAAACAAGTTCTTTATAGAACGAGGAATTACTTAGTATTTAAGTTAGTACTTATGAAAAAATAAGAAAATGATGGATAGAAAAGGAAAGGTGAAGGCATGTTCTGGGCGTGTATGGGTTCATTCCTTAGTTTGGCTTTGTAAAAAAAAAAAAATCAATCCTCTTAGTTACTGAGACCAAGTGTATTATACAGTACCTACCTTGGAACTTCTTCAAGGATAACAAAATCATGTCATTGGCAAACCATGGTGGCTCATTGATAGCTATGATCTGCCATGGGCCTGATATGTGATTAGAGGAGAAGTTGGAATGCCACAGGGAATCACTGTTCTTCACACATAAAATATTTTGGATTATAATAGTAATTTATAGTGTTTTTTTTTGTTTTTTTAAAATTATTTTTTTTTCAACTTTTCTTTTTTTTTCATTTATTTTTTTTTTTTTCAAAATTATTTTTGTTGATTTTACTTTTTAAATATTGACCTGGTTAAAATTTTTGCTTTGTAATTTTTTTTTTAAAATACTATGGATTGCTGCGATGTTTTTTCACATAGTTTTTCTATTTTATTTTATTATTTTTTAAAATTATATTTGTTGATTATTTTTTAATATTAAGCTGATTGAGAGTTTAGTTTTGTATTTTTTTCTTTAAAACATTGTTGATTGCTACAATGTTTCTCCCAATGGTTTTTTTTATGATTTTCTCTGAAATTATCTTTTTTTATTTTATTTTTTAATATGAAGCTGGTTAAAAATTATAGTTACAATATGTAAGGAGAGCACTGTGACTTTCCTCGAAAATTATTGTTGATTGCTATAGTGTTTTTTCCCACATGATTTTTTCCTGTTTTTGTTACGTTTTTCCATAAAATTATCTTTTTCAATTTTATTTTTTAAATATTAAGCTGGTTAAGAATTGCAATTACAAGTAAATACAAGTTTTTCCTCACAAAACACTATGGATTGATACAGTTTTTCCTCATATGGTTTTTTTCCAGTTTCTTTTGTGTTTTCTTTTTTTGTAATATTTTTTTTCAAAATTATCTTCGTCGATTTTATTTTTTTTTAATATTGAGTTTGTTAGAATTTAACTTTGTAATAAAGCTTAATCATGTAGGGAAAGCATTGTAGCTTTGCTCATAAAACATTGTGGATTGCTACAGTGTCTCTCCGCATGATTTTTTTTTGTTAAAATTTTTTTCAAATTATCTTTTTCAATTTAATTTTTTTAATATTGATTTGTTTGTGAATTACAATTACAAGTCATTACAAATAAGGCTAAATCATGTGGAGAAACATTGTAGCTTTCATCACAAAACACTATGGATTGCTACATTGTTTCCAACATGATTTTTTTTGTGTTTGTTTTGTTATTTTGTTTTTCTAAAATTATCTCTGTCAATTTTTTAAAAAATATTGAGCTGATTAAGAATTTAGCTTTATAATTTTTTTTCTTTAAAACACGGTGAATTGTTGCAGTGTTTTTCCATGTGATTTTTTAATGATTATTTCCAAAATTATCTTTGTTGATTTTTTTTTTTAATATTGAGCTGGTTAAGAATTATAATTACAATAAAGCTAAATCATATAAGGAAAGCATTGTAGTTTTTCTCACAAAACACTGTGGATTACTACAATATTTCTCTAAATGATTTTTTATTTTATTTTATTGGGAAAAGCGCTATAGTTTTCCTCACAGAACATTGTCACTTGCTACAACGTTTTTTCTCATGGGTTTTTTTCCTTCCAAAATTATTTTTATTGGTTTTTTTTTAATATTAAGTTGGTAGAGAATTTAGCTTTGTAATTTTTTTCTTTTTATTAACTAAAAAGTTAAATCGTGTGGTGAAAGCACTATATCTTTCCTCACAAAACACTGTAGATTGCTACAAATTATTTTGTTCAGTCTTTAAGTTTTTGATCACCAACACAACTTTTTTTCCCGTCATAAAATATTTGCTCCATCATAACTTTAATTTCTATTACTTATCTAGCGCTGGCTCACAATTATAACACTATCAAGTGCGTTTGTTTTATAAGCCCGCGGCAGCGCGCGGGCATGTCATCTCATTTATTTTTATTTGCATTCATGTTTGGTGGTAGTTGTACAAGAAGGTAAGTATTGATAATATAATATAGCACCTGTCCAACAATAATCTTGTGTGGATGATATAAAAAGTGCGTGCTACATGTAAAATTATCTAATAATAATTCATAAAATAGTATATAAAGTATGGGTCTTGTAGTTTTATTTGTTGAAAAAAATATGAGAGAAAATTGAAAAAAAATAAGAAAAAAAAGAAAATTAATTGGTTACTATGGTGGTCAAGCCAATCGATTTAGTTGCCTAACGGGTGACCTATTGCCCTAGTGGCCTAAAAAAGGCTAACCATGATGGTCGCCCACTTGTGGGCACTTGGGTGAGCAGCCTAAAACAACCTATGACGATTAAAAAAACTAGTCATCGGGACCAGAACAATCCAAAATTTAAGTTTTTTTAATGATTTTTATTTTTTTTGTACCATCTCATGTAAAACATAAAAAAATTATTCAATGAAAGTCTAGAGTACATATAATTTTAAATCTATAAAAATGTAAAAATAAAAATCAAGAAAAACATGTTTTCAACATAAATATAATAAAAAAAATATTAACATGTATATTAAACATTTATTCAAACTTACAATTGATATAAAATCAAAGTCCTAGCCTGCATACTAATAATAGAAATAATAAGGTTTAAATTAAAATAAAAAAAGATATTTACTTATTACAGCACTTTAAAATAATAGAATTTTTGTTGTTGTAAAAAATAAGTCATTTATGCTTAAGGTTTTATTGCTTCTCACTTGTACAACTAGAATATTTGCAATAAGTCTTCCAAGATTACAACAATACCATCTTAGTTTAGATGCATTTTTAAACCAAAGTCTTTGAACCAAAGTAAAATAACTTAATTATCTCTTAACAAAATGAACCTAAGCTCTAGATTTGAAAGGAAAACTAAAGCATAAAAAGAAAAGAAAAACACTAAAAATGAGGTGAGAAAGAAAGTGTAAAATTCTAAAAAAAAATATTTTGAACTCTTCCTTCACCCTTCTTTTTAAAGTAGATTTTGAAAACTAACAAGTTAAAGAATTAATTTTGATAATAATCAGAATTAGTTCTTACCATTATCAATATTTGATTATCTACTATAAACCAAGAATAAAATCTGAACATAATGACCATAAATTTGAATCTTTTGAGCTGAAAAAAACTATCAAGAATTTTATATTTGTAACAAAAGCTTTTAGAAGAGACTGCTAATATTCATGGGCTAAATTGGACAAACAATGCACTGAAAGAAAATATTCTTTATATGGACTAAGCCCAAGTTCAAATCTCAATTGGTAAAAATTAATTTTTTATAATCCAAAATATTATTCTAAAATCAAAGCCCACTTTACCTAGAACTTTTCTTCTCTAAAAGCTTGGGTGATTTATAGGTTCAATTTTAACTTTTCAACTACTCACTTTATAAATAGCAAAAAAAATTTATTTCTTTCCTATGTAGGATATAATTATTTTAAAGGGTTTTAAGTTTTATCAAAACATCTTAACCAAATATTATTTGATATCAATTTATTATTCATCTATAATTTATTTAAAACATGATAATGTTCCATGTTAAAAAATTTACATTGAAGATTAAATTTCAATAAAATTTTAACAAAAAAATAAACTAACTCCACTCTTAATTTGATGTTTGCTTATTAGTCATGTTTTAATAATTTTTCGAACACTTACAAGTGTCCCTATTGGTTAATTTAAAATATAGCATTTTATTTCCTAAAAATATATTGGAAAGTATTTGACGGGGTTACAAGAATCGGACAATGGTCACTCCTTCTATGGAGTTTAAGGTCCCTCGTACCTTCCAATAAACAAGAAATCGTGACGCTCGTAAGTAGATTGTTAGCAAATGGAGATGTTCAATGATGAGATCGGACATAAGTTGAGTAATTGTTTAGACCCTGCAAGGACAGCAGCAGCCTGGCGAGAGTGCAGGCAAAAATGTAATAACAAATGGTAGCATTTGATGAAAACATTAATTGTATAAAGACATCAGATGCTTGTTATAAATCGAAGTTACGAGGCTTATCATGCATGGTACAGGATTCAAATGATGGGGAGAAACTTTGAACATTCCAAGTCCAAAAGCAGCCGTGAAAAGCCGAAGATATAAATTAGAAGACCATGCGATGATTGAGTTGGTATGACGAAGAGGAGAAAAATAAAGGGGATTAGATAAATAATGGGGGGAAAGTTTAATATAATGGTTGAGACTTGAGAGGGGTTGTTTTAATTCGTTCGTGTGTGGGTGTGGGTAGCTGCACAAACAAAGTTTGTTTGTTTTTATTTTTTAAAAAGTATTTTTGAATTTTTGAATATTTTTAAATTATTTTTTTATAATTTTATATTGTTTTAATATATTGATATTAAATATAAATTTTAAAAATAAAAATATTATTTTAATATATTTCTAAATAAAAAATACTTTAAAAAATAATCACTGTAATTTTATTTAACTTTTACTTCACCAAAGTCAGGCTTAGAAATTCATTGAATGAAATTGAGAGTAGTGAGGAGTATTCTAACCTCTCTAACCAAGAGTTAAGAATAATGTTAATAATAAAAAGTATAGTTTAATTGGTAAGATTTTAAATTTATTTTTTAAAAATTATTAATTTAAGTATCATAAATTTTAAAATTATTAGAGCTTTTTTAATTATTAATTTTAAAATTTTAAAAAATTAATTAAAATATATATAAACTAGTCCGGACATCTACCGTTAAAGATAAAATAAAAAGTTAAGAATGATGTCACGACATCGTTTGATTTCCTGAGCAATAAAAATAGCAAAGACAGCGCATTTGACTGATAATTAAGAGAAAATTGTTTTCACATACATGGATTAATTAGAAGACTTGTACAGTGAAAATCTTACGCGGTGCAATAACTTCTAAAATCGACAATTAGATGGCGTCACACTGGCTTCTTAGAAGTCGTCACACAATGTTGTTTGGTGTCCTCACATCCACTCATCGACGAGGACCGAGGCTTAGGACTCTGTTTGGGGTAGGCCCAAACAGACAGTGGGGGACAACCACTGTGTTCGTTTGGGCTACCTAAACGAACAGGGCTGCTTTTTCTTTTTTCTTTTTTCTTTTTTTTTTTTAAAAAAAAAAACTGAGATCATCGATGATCAAATAATTCCTGGTTCAGTCACTTCATTTCTTTTCTGCTCATATAAACAAGATAGTATTGGCAACAATTGAGCTCCTAGCTTTCGCAGCATAATATTGTTGTTATTATAGAAAAACTAGAAGAGATGGTAGCTTTACTTTAGAGAAAACATAGTTCACCTCCTACCAAATCGGATTTTAAAAATATTTTTTTTAGTTATTAAACTTTTTTTTTCATTGATTATGGTCAATTACTTCTGATTTGTTAGAGGGTGTTTGGTAGTATGGTAATGGTTGTTTTTCAGATAATTTTTTATACCGAAATGCATGTTAATGATTTTTTTATTTTTAAAAAATTATCTTTGATATCAGCACATTAAAACGATCCAAAATATATAAATCATATTAAATTTTAATTAAAAAAATTAAAATTTTTAAAAACATGGTTTGTACCACGTTTCCAAACATATTTTTCACCAAAAGCAATTTATAGTAAAACAACTGATGAGACATGATAAAAAAAAAAAAAGTGCACACAGTTAGAGATGAAATTGTATTTTTATATATTTATTGTACAGTAAAATTACTCTCTCATGTCCTTGAAAAAATAGCAAAACTAATGTCCGAGGAGTGTTTTTGAATTTTTATATTTTTTATATGGTATAATTACTGGATAGCCTCTGGGATCAACTTTTTTTCGATGATCACTCAACATCTTAGAGATGTGCTATTAACTAGATGTTTGGAATGAAAAGTAGTTATAAATATTGACATAGATAGGGAGTTTTGGATCTTTTGAGCAACGGGCTCGATCGGGATAGGGAGTTTTGGATCTTTTGAGCAACGGGCTCGATCGGGACAGTCTAGTTCAGCAGTGTATTGACAAAGGAATTCTAGATGTTGACATGAAGAGGAAGATATGTTTAATCGGAGCAGTGAGCATGGGATTGGACGAGCAAAGTTCAGAGGGGCACTGTTTCCACTCTCCACTACTACCCGAGATATACTCAACAGTCACTGCTATTCATTCCATGCTCATCTCTGCACTGTGCTACAAAAGCTCCCATGTTGTTTCCCTTTGAGCCCAAGTTTCTTGGATTCTTAAGCTTGTTGTCATCATCCCATTAACCAGATGGCTCCATTCTTCATCACTAAGCAAGCGAGTATCGTAGAGGGAAGGTTCATGAAGAATGAACTGCTTCATCTTGATTTCCTGCTTCCCAGAATTAAACTCAAATCTGTGAAACTGCTGTACAAGGCTGGCTAACCATGTCAAAACATATCAATGCTCATCCCACCTGTTTGCAGGATCATCTCGAGTCAAATTTGACTATTATCCCAGCGCAATGATTCTCAACCTTCTTTTTGTTTTTTCCCTGTAGCCGTTCTTTTTTATTTTTTACTCGGTTGATGGAGTCCTTTTCAACTTTATATTATTGTGTTCATTGTTCCAGGTTGGCCATGGTCAGAAATTAAAAAAATAAAACTAAATGGAAAGGCATCGAGGACCGGATTATCAATAGCATACCATTCTCTTTTGACCATGGAGTGCTTCGTCGTCTTTCTCGTTTCTTTAACCATTTTTTTTAGTTTACTATATTCTTTTTTGTTTGAGTTCATCCATTTATTGTAGTCATCTCTTTTTATTATCTAATTAATTATACCAACATTTGTTTTTTATGCCCAAGTTGTTGTTTTTCTTACCTTTTTTTTAACACACTTGTGTCGCTTTAGCACCTTTATTTTACAGATAAAAAAAATATTTCGGCACTTGATAGAGTTGAGGCGTTGACCCATAAATCTAGTTAAAAATATATTAAAACTGCTAAGCCTTTTACTTTAACAATTTATAATGAAAGGCTGAGCTGTTTCTTTTTTTTTTCTTTTTTATTTTGTTTTTTAACCTCTTTTTTTAAGCAATTTTTCTTCATTTTTTTTCTTTTTTGATGCATTTAGTTTTTTTTATTTTTTTATTTTTTTCTTTTAATAAACTTTGTTTTGTTTAATTTAGTTTGTTAATGTTAATATTTTTTTAATTTAGTTATCAAACTTTTATGACATTGATCCCGGGTTTAACAGGTTAACTTGATTTCACGAGTTAACCCGAATTTTTTTTTCTTTTTAATTAATTTTTTTCGTTTATTTTAGTTTGTTAATGTTAAATTTCTTTTTATTTAGTTATCAGACTTTCATGACACATATCTCAGGTTTCACGGGTTAACTTGGTTTCACGGGTTAACCCAGTTAATTCTGGATGAACCCGTCCATTTTTTTTGTTAATGTTAAATTTTTTTATTTAGTTATCAGACTTTCATGACAAAGATCTCAGGTTTAACAGGTTAATCTGGTTTGGTGAGTTAACCCGAAGTTTTTTTTCTTTTTAATTAATTTTTTTCGTTTACTTTAGTTTGTTAATGTTAAATTGTTTTCTATTTAGTTATCAGACTTTCATGACACATATCCCAAATCTGACAGGTTAACCTAGTTTTACGGGTTAACCCAGTTAATTCTGGGTTAACCCGTCCATTTTTATTTGTTTTTTTCTTTTTTTAATGTTAAATTTTTTTATTTAGTTATTAGACTTTTATGACATGGATTCCGGGTTTAACGGGTTAACCTGGTTCGACAAGGTAACCCGAAGTTTTTTTTAATTAATTTTTTTTGTTTAATTTAGTTTGTTAATGTTAAATTTCTTTCTATTTAATTATCAGACTTTTATGATACATATCTCGGGTTTGGCTGGTTAACCTGGTTTCACGAGTTAACTGAGTTAATTCTTGGTTAACCCATCAACTTTTTTTTTCTATTTAGTTATCAAACTTTCATGACATGAATCCCAAGTTTGACGAGTTAACCTAGTTAATTCAGAATCTTTTTCTTTTTCTTCATTAATTTTTTTCTTCATGTCGGTTTTTTTCTTTTTAATTAATCTATTTAATTATCATACTTTTATGACACGATCTTGCAGTCAGACCCATATCCAAGGCTCTTGGATCTGGTGTTGCAGTCAGACTCACTTAAACTTGAGTCATGTAAGTTTAATATTATTATTAATATTATAAATATTACTCTTGGGTCAAGCGTTGCAGTTAGACCCAAGGCTTTTGGGTATATCTTTGCAGAAAGACCTAACACTCTTAGATCTTAGCCTTTTTTATATTTTTTATGCAAGAAAAAAAAATTAACCCGTGGGTATGCCTTTGTTTTTTTCTCTTTTCTTTTTCTTTTTAAGCCTTTAATTGTGAACTGCACAATGCAGTCCACAATGAAAAAGCTGATGCCTTTAGTTTTTTTCTGGCTTTTTTCTTTTTTAATTATTTTTTTAATTTACTTTCTTAATATTAAATTTTTTCTGTTTAATTATCAAACTTTTATGACACGGATCCCGGGTTTGACGGGTTAGCCCAGTTAATTCTGGGGTAACCTGTCAATTTTTTTTTTCTATTTAGTTACCAAACTTTCACGACACAAATCCAATGTTTGACGGGTTAACCTGATTTGAAGAGTTAACCCAGTTAATTCAGATTTTTTTTCTTTTTCTTCATTAGTTATTTTCTTCATGTTGGTTCTTTTTCTATATTTTTTTTACTTAATATATTTAATTATCATACTTTTATGATATGACCTTGCAGTCAGACCCACATGCAAGGTTATTGGGTTTGGTATTGCAGCCAAACCCACTTAAACTTGGGTCATGCAAGTTTAATGTTATTATTAATATTATAAATATTACTCTTGGGTCAGACGTTGCAGCCAAACCCAAGACTCTTGGATATAGTTTTGCAAAAAGACCTAACACTTTTAAATCTTAGCTTTTTTTGATATTTTTTATGAAAAAAATGACCCGCGGCATCGCGCGAGTCATCTAACTAGTAAATAACTAAAAGTAGAGGTGAATTTACTATTCATAGAAGAATTCTTTTGTTTTTTTCTTTTTTATTTAGTTTTTTATTTTTATTTTATTTTTTAATATTGAATTTTTTAGAGATTCAACTTCATAATAATTTGTTTTAACTTATTTTTTATAGAATTATCTTGATCTTATAACTCAAGTTACGAGTTTATCTGCTTGATCTAATTTGACTCAAGTTGTTTATTTTAATTGATTTTTTTTAATTTAATTCCTTTAACATTGAGTTAATTGAAAATTAGATTTCATAATTTATTTTCTATGGGGTTATCCTGGTTTTATGATTCAAGTCACGAGTTTTGCTAGTTAATTCGGGTTATTTTTTATCCTTTTTTAATTAATTTTTATTTCAATTTTATCATTCAACGTTGAATTAATTAGGAATCATACTTCATAATTTATTTTGATTTATTTTTTATAAGATTATCACGATCGCATAACCCGTGTTATAGATTTGATAGATTGATCTATGACAATTCAATATTTTGTCATTTCAGTATTCAGAAAAAAAAATATCATCTTAAAATCATTAAATCAAACTATGTTTTTACAGATCATCAGAGATATTCTTAGATATGTAAAATCATTCAAATTACATTGAGTTAATTTTCATAGTTTTATTTATTTATTTATTTATTAAAAACATGGTAACAATGTCAAAAAAGAAAAGAAAATTACATTAATTGAAACAAAATTTAATTCGATTTGCAACTTAGCTTGGATCAATGATCAGTAACATCTAAATGAGATGATGAGAATATGTTTCCAAAGTGTTGCTCAGATATGGGTGTCCTCCCATCACGACGAAAAATAATTTCCACCATCAATGAGCTTCATAAGCAATCAAGATCATGAACGCTTTCGACAATGATGGCTGGACCCCTCAATGACAATAACCTTACAAATTTGTTTTTTTTTTTTTGTTCGGCCATAAGTATATTAATCGATATCACCATCAATTTTTTTTATATATATATATAACATAGATATACTTTTACAGTTCAAAATCAAATCAAAATATTTCTTAATGGGTGTGTTTGGGATTTGTTTTTAAAATGTTTTTAACTTGAAAAATATTAAATTAATATTTTTAGAATTTTCTTAATTTTAATATGTTAATATTAAAAATAAAAAAATTATTTTAGAATGGAACTTTTATCTCAAAAATTCTAATGGTTAATAACATGAGATAAGTAAACCAAAGTTAGAATGGAACTCCAACATGACATGGCATCACTGTCCCAGGTAAGTAACGTCGTTACTTTACAAACTCTACTTCTCTTCTAGAATTCCACTTACTTCTCCCCCTCACTCTCATTCCTTTCTTCTCACTCCCTCGTCTCTCTCTCACCGTAAGACCAGACTATCCTCTCTCCTTCACGGCAAACCACTTTTCTCTCAAGGGAGACCATCTTCAGCTTCTATCTCCGATAACTCTCTCGCCGATCCCATCAAAATGAGTATCGATGAGCTTCTCAGCATCGAGCCTCAAGAGCTCCAATTCCCTTGTACGTACCATTTTGTGAAGAAATTATTGTTGTTGTTGCTGTTATTATTGTTGTTGTTGTTGTTTCCTTTCCTTTGAAGATTTAAAACTTTTCTTTGCTATGAATGCGCTTTTATTTTTTACATGATTTTTGTAGTTGAATTAAGGAAGCAGATCTCGTGTTCTCTCCGGTTGTTAAATAAGAGTGACTATTATGTTGCTTTCAAGGTAATAATTAATTAATCCAAAATTTAGTTAATATTTTGCATTTCTTTTTTCAAATGGGTTCGTTTCATAATCTTGATTTGCATGTTTTATTATTATAGATTAAGACAACAAATCCAAAGAAGTATTGTGTTAGGCCTAACACAGGAGTTGTGTTGCCAAGGTCCACTTGTGATGTTATAGGTTTGTCTCTTCAATCTTTGTGCTTTAACTATTAACAATTTTACTAATTATATCTTACTTAATTTGTGTTTATTTATTGATGGGCTGTTTGTTTATGTCAGTTACAATGCAAGCACAAAAGGAGATGCCACCTGATATGCAATGCAAGGACAAGTTCTTACTTCAGAGTGTAATTACAAGTCCTGGAGCTACACCTAAGGATATCACTCCAGAGATGGTAACGATACAATTGCGAGTATTTTATGCTTTTGAGTTTTGATTAGCTTGATTTTATGGGTTATGCAAATTGTTTTTTAATGTTCTGTGTTTTGCAGTTTAATAAGGAGGCAGGACATGAAGTTGAAGAGTGCAAATTGAGGGTTGCTTATGTTGCTCCACCTAGACCACCGTCGCCGGTGCATGAAGGATCAGAGGAAGGTTCTTCACCTAGAGTTTCTGTGTCGGATAATGGGAATCTTAGTTCTTCTGAACAGACTGCTGTCAGTGTCTGATGCCCTGGTCTTTGAGTTGAATTATGGTTGGCTTTAGTTTTTATATTTGCCTTTTCATTTTGATTGATTGTTTCTCTGTAACGTGGATCGTTTCTGTAGGTTTCACGGTCTTATGTCCAGGGACCAGAACCTGAAGAAAACTCGTCTGAGGTATGTCATTTTTTCCCATGTTAATAAATTTTGGAGCCCAAATGTTGGAAAAACTAAGAATGATGCATGATTAGACATGCAAAATGAGTGGTTCATGTTTTCATTTGTTTATCTTGTATAATATGGTCAATTTTGTGTTTGATTAGTGTCGTTACATTTAACAAAAAAGATTCTTTTGCTTGTGAAGCAGCTATCTTGGCAGCATCGCTACCGCTAAGTGATAATCTTCTTTTTTCCTATTTAATCCCAGTTCTTGGGATTTTCATTGTTTTGTTTTTAAATTGTACCAATTATCTCTTGAGTGGGAGGGGATATGTGTTAGGATGAAACATGCTGTTGGTACTAGTAGGGGTCTTTTGATAAGAGGAAGAAAATCCTCCTGTTTTGGTTGATTGGTGCATCACTATGATTGATGGAGCTACTCAGATTCCACATCTATCCTCTAGTTTGAACCAGTTTTGATAATGAGGTAGTCCTGCCTCTCATTAGATCTCAAAATACCTCATTAGCTGTTCAGCCAAGCCAGTTTGAACTAGCTTTGATAATTAGGTAGTCCTGCCTGCATTAGATTCTATAACATCTCAGCCAAGCCATTTATCAATTCCAACTTCTGGGCTGCATTTGTCTCCCATTCGTTGACAATTGCATGACTAGGCTTTGGCCACCACTTGTGATATTTTATGCAACCTCTGGATAATTTTGGTGAGACTGCACCTTTAATTTTCTCCACATTATGGGATATATCACAGAGATACCATTCTCCCTGCTTCTTATTTCAGCGTCACATGCATAGAAAACAAAAAAAATTATGAACTCGTGGTGTATGAATGCTGTTTCTTTGACACTGAGTAGACTTGTTAGGGTGTAGATGGGGAGACCTTGTCACGTGCTTGAACAGATACTTGTGATTTCAGGAAAGGGCTCTTATTTCCAAGCTGACAGAGGAAAGAAATTCTGCTATTCAGGAAAAAAAGCAACTTCAGCAAGAACTGGTAAGGCACTTAGTATGTGATGTGAGCTTAATAGGTGAAATTCTTTTAGGACAACCTTTTGCCTTTAGATCAGTTGTGACTCCAAGAAATATTAGGTACCAAGAAAAGAAAAATACTAAGAGAAATCCATATTCTTCGATGAATTCAGTAAGGGAGGATTAGAGGAAGCTTATCTAGCAAATGCTACAAATTATACAACAATTTTGAGTCAATTTCTGGTTAAACGTTTTTAGAGATGGCAAATAAATGTGTTTTTATGCACTTGATCCTGTTGCTTTTTATGCATTATTCTCTGTATGAAAGCAATTTTATACTTAAGTGTGATACCTCTTTCCATTTCTTGTACGAGGAAATATATGCAAAATCCTACATGTTTTCTTGTATTTCACCTTTAACTGTGAAATGTTATGAAAAACGACAGCCATAATCCAGTTTGTATTTTCCTGATTATGATCATTATACTTGCACCCCCTCTCCCAATCCAAAAAATGAAAAAACTAAACAAAACAGAATTACGATCTAGTTTCTGTGATAGAAAATTAATAGCAGTTAACATTAATGGCAGTATCAGCGGAGCCCATTTTAAAAATGAATTCGTGTGCAATGTATGCAGGAGCTGTTGAGGCATCATTCTAGCAAAAGTCGAGGAGGTATCCCCTTCATGTACATAATTCTTGTTGGCTTGGTAGGCATCATTTTGGGGTACCTCATGAAAAGGACATGACCAGTGTCTGTCAGTCATGACTCACATCTGTAGCGAAATAGTCGAAACGTGGAAGACTTGGGTCATCAGATGTTTGGATGATCGGATGTAACTCTTTATTTTACTGGTCTGTATCTATCCTAGGGGAACATGCCAAAAGTGACTGGTAAGAGGGAACTGCTGTTCCGTTTATTACTTTTTACCAGAAATTGACATCAAGGAACTGAGTGTTTTGTAATTGCCGACGCCCCAGGTTTGCTAAATTGTGACCGATTTCGAAAAAAATTATATCACTCCACCAGTTACTTTATGATACCACAGGTTCAATGCTAAACGAAAAAAATTACATGTTCTATCACTACTTGGGTTCAAAAATGATTCTCTTTTTTCTCCTGTCTTTTTGTGTCTCTGAAGTAACTATGGAGTAACAAAGTTTCTCGAGTTTCGAGGAACCTCTCTTGGGAAACTCTTTCTCGTACCAGCATCACCAGTGCTTGAACAAAACAAAGTAGAGGCTAAATATGCTTAAGGTTTTCCTGAAGTAAACACAAGATAATATTGATCGGACCTTTCAGACTGCTCCGAGGAGTAATCTCAGATTCTCAGCCAGAGGGCGGAACTATTGCGACCAGTGCCATCAGGTGATGGCTCTGGTACTGGTAATGACGGGTCGCCCGCAATCACCTCTATGGACGCACCACGTCGTGGTCTCAGTGATCACTAGCCTCTGTGGCTGCTGCCGCCTAAGAGCTCAGAGAGAATTAAAGCCGAATAAGTTCAACCCTTCGAACTGTTCTTTTCATAATGTCCTTAACAAGTTGAAATTCTCTAGGAAGAAATAAAGTTGGGTATGGAGTTCTGAACATCTCGAATATCAAATTGGTTCCCACCAATTTAATATGAAAATCAGGGGTTTATTTATTTATTTACCATTATGTATTCTGCACAAACTCACGCCCAAGAATATGCGATAAAGATTATAAAACAATCGTCTACGTTCTATATGACAATTTGGAAGCATAAATTATGGTTGAAGGAGAAGAATGTCCTGATAGGGTAGGCAACGGCTTCATACAGTTTGGTAAAAAGTGATCCAATAAGCAATATGAAGTAGGCATCGAACCAAATTTGATTGACGTTAAATGAAGGGGTTTCCTGCACAATTTTGGCAAAGGTGAAAGGAGAAGAAATCCATAGAATTTTTCCGGTCACTTGGTATCTAAAACTGTTATGTACACGAAAAATTGAGTTTACTCCAACACAACTTCATTACTTTGGCATCAAGGATCGGATGTCACAACCTTTCACCGAACCATTTCTGCAATTGTGCTACCATTACAATTCCATCTTTTGCTGTCATCTTAGCTTTGGGTCAGTTTATGGTTACTTATCTCTGACAGAGAAATTGGGGTTCGGAGACATTTCAATCTCCTGCAGAGATCGCCCTTCAGTTTCCACTATGGAATACTTGCAAATATTGCTGCTAACAAGGACACGCTACCAAGGCCAGTATAAACTCCAAAAATCTCCAAGTCAAGAAATAATAAACCCACCAAGAAATTGCAAACCTGAAAGAAGATACATCAAATGTCCAAGGAGAATTCACAAGGAGCATCATGAAGCAGAAATCATAGGATATGAAAGCACTTACAATCAAAATACACAAGGAAGGAAACAGCAACGGTGCTGCATCTTTTCTGTTTTCCATTACAATTCCAATTAGAAACATGGAAAAAAGGCCACTGCTTTAAATGCTAGATATTTTGACATGAACTTTCAACAAGATTTGGCAAAACTTTTCTTTTCCTTTCTCCAGAGAATAAATTATGAAAAGTGACCGAGTACCTACCCAATGAACAGAAAAACTGAACCCCATAATCTTCCCACGCATCTTGGCACTGCTAAGTTCTGGTATGATAAGACCAGTTACCGGGCCAGCTCCAATGGCAAACGTGAAAATATACCTTGAAGAATTTTGTGAGAAGTCTTTCTCTTTTCTTAATATTACTAGCAATATGTTTGTACAATAAATAAAATAGAGAAGAGAAGCTAACCTACTGATACTTAAAACAAGAAATAAATATTAGATAGGAAAGTATTCTACACTAAACTAGAAAGTAATAATCTAGAGAATCTGGATAGTTAATACCAGATTCTCTTTTCTAAACCATATATACTAAGATTTCTCTAAAATTTTAATTAATTTTGAGACTGATTTCCACGTACCTCAATGCGAGAACCAAAAGCGATATCAACAAAGATCCAATCAATGCATAATACTCCTATACTCCAGTTAGGTAGGAAAGGATTTTGGACACCAAAACACCCTTGTGTTTAGCAATACCAGGAAGGAGCTATATCTCATACTTTGAAATAGTGGAAGTACAAATTCACTCCTAACTTCCTCATAGAAAAGGGCGGAGCATGTTCATAAGCAATCAATGCAAGATTCAAATCAAGTTTTTGCTCACTATTTCAAAAATCCGACTTGAATGAATGTAGCGAACTCTGAAGGAAGTTATATTCTGTAGGTTGGATCATAATATCAAGGGAAGTTATATTCTGTACGTCGATAGAGATGCAAGGCAATAGGGGCCTGTTCAGTTCAGCTCTAGAGGTCTCAAAGCATTAGCTTAACCGTAGCTCAGCTACCTTGCTCAGGTTTCATTTGGATCCTAATATCATATTGAACAGGAAAGCGAAGAAAATTCCAGGTTTCAATTTTCAATGCATTGCGTTTTTCATAGCTTATGAAGGGTAGAATAACAAGCTTTTGAAATAAGAAATCGCTAAATAAAAAGTCACACTGAATAACCATCAATCAAGTGAAATCTCTTTTTCTCTCCTCTTGTCATATATGTAATCAGCAAAGGTGCTGTTCTTTAATCCATGCCAATCAAGCATTGCTGATCATTGGTGGCCCAAGTTTACAATGGTGATTACTCTTTCATCAGCATGGACTTCGCATGCCAAACTTACTAATTTCTAAAGTGCTACATAAACCAAGCAAAGGCTAGTTGCAGACATCTTTATTCATCTATATTCAAGAAAAAGGAAAAGAAAAAAAAATGGGGAATCTCCATTTATTTGGGCACCTCTAAGTACTAACTGCGTTGGCTTTTTAAAACACGCAGTATTCTCAATTCTGACCAACAAGGTGAGACTGCTAAACATGGAGGAGAAGAAAAGGTGAACAAAAAGGTAGCTTTCTGTGTTGTTCCCTCCAAAGAACGTTTTATTTTCTCCTCTTTTCTTCCTCCTCCTTCCTGCGTCTCCTTGAACATGAGCATCTCCCTTTATTTCTTTAGAAGTCACATCATTTGCAGAATCTTGCAATGACAGGGCAATTGCCTGTGCAAGAATACTCAACAATTAAATTTACCAACATCTCCACAATAATGTGGAATACAAATAGTATAACCCGGCAAAAAAACTACACCATACTATACCAGCATTAATTCATCATCATCTTCATCAATGTAATCTGCACTACTAAAATGCTTGTGGACAGCAATTTTCTTAGGTTTTGAAGTGCTGGATTGTAAAAAATAGACTCCCCATTATAACAATCAAAGTACTTCAAGGCAAAGCTCAATTAAAGGTCATAGCCTTGCAAATCTAAAATCGAAAAAATACACAAGACAACACAATAAAATAGAGAGTTGTGCACTAACAATGGTCAGATAGAGAGGCAAATAGATGAGTGCGAGGCATGAGATGAGAAGTGGACAACTGTAATTCTTAACGTGATAGGATTTACGTGGCAGGGGAAGAACAGCATGCATGGAAGGGAGTGTATGCATTTTGAAAAGCTAAATCTTGTGAGTGAGAAGACAAAAAAATAAATAAATAAATAAGTATAGGATTTTTTCCATCACACCATTTTGATTTGAAGAGAGAGTCCAATGCAAGAGGCCATTTCATTTTAACTTATTATCATTCTAAAGGGAAAGGGGGGCAATATAAATTAAACGTGGAAACAATGGCGCACACCATATCAAGTAGAGGAGGAGTTCATGCCACCACACCATCAGTGTCCGTTTGTGAAAACTGTGGCTTTTAGCTATGATTGTAGCTTTTGAATAGCTACAAATTGTAGCTTCTGAGGACAACACATGGAAAAGACTGTGATATTAGCTTTTAAGATATTAACAAACACTTAAAAGGCACAGCAACAACTAAAATGGTGATTCACAAACGAACACTAAGAAAAGTCTCCACATTGCGTGATCATGAGTTCCAGCTTGAGCCTCCAGGGCACGCCTCCTTCGATTTGGACCTGGGGTGCCTTGATAGCCCAACACGCCACAAGATGCGAACACCCTCGGGCAAGAAGAGATAGATCCCTATGGACCATTCAATCATCCTAATTTAATAATTTAAACAGTGAAATAAAATTTTGGTCTATATTATTTTATAACACATCTTTTTAAGTAAAAGTCCTTTAAATTTAAAACTGGTATAAGTTTATTTTACCTTGTGCTTAATTTTTATCAAATAAATAAAGATGGTAAAATTCAAACCCGTGACCGCTTGATCATCAAAACTCTAATGTTATATTAAAAAGCTATCTCAACCCAATAAATTAAATTGTTAAATAAAATTCGCAGATATAATTTAGATTATTGCATCTACTCCCAACTATAAATACCTCTTTGATTAAACCTGGACCATTATCATCAACCAATGTGCATGGAGCACACCTCTAGGACACGTCATCAATGGTATACAACCTATAAAGCCCATAACAAAAGTAGTTTTTGTAATGACTTCGTTGTCATTTTAGACACTTGTCCTCAATTAACCTAAAATTACGGGTGGCAAATGTATAGACCATTTAGCCCCTACATAGACATGCCCCACTTGGATCCAAAGTTATATAAATAGTCTACGGTAAAAAAACAATTCATTTCATCTTCATCTTCATCTACATTTCATATATCACAAAGTACAGGGTTTTGTAAGCTGTTTTTTTATTTTTTTAAATTTATTTTTAGCATGATTATATCAAAATAATTTAAAAATTAAAAAAATTAAAAATAAACAGCATTCAAAATACAAAAACAAATATTTTTTTATTTTTAGTATCAGTATATCAAAACAATTTAAAAATATATAAAAAATTAATTAAAAAAACAGCATTCAAAATACAAAAACAAACATTTTATAATTGAGATTTTCAACAACTTCTTCCATGTCTAATTGAAAACCAACTATTCTTTCATTACATAAAACAAATCATATTTATATATGACTAGAATTGGGAGAAATTATACTTATTTAATAGTTTATGATTGCTCTTGGAATGAGTTCTTCACTTCGAAATTATTTATATATATAGAGAAAATATAAATAATTCTCAAATTATCGTATCACAAAACTATACTCTTTGACTTGACCAAGCCTGTAGTCAAGTACTAAGCTCTTGTGATTTCTTCCCAGTACAATTTATTTGAGTTGTTTTAGTGTATGTAGGCTAATAAGGTGTATAATGATTATGTAAAAATATTTTTTAATTAAAAATATATATAAAAAATATTTTTTGTGTTTTTTTATTTTTAATGTTAACATATTAGCATTATTAAAAACATTAAAATATTTATATATAAATAATTAAAAATAAAATTATTTTACAAAACAAATTGAATAAAAAAACACAGCTAATCTAGAGTTGAGAGGTTGTAACCGAAGAGATTCATGCAGAGTTTAATCGTATAGCCCACTTTTTTGAAAAATATCATAAAACTATCCCAAGAACAGCACAGATCGTGTGGTCAGGATCACTTGATCATGACGTTTCGCCATGGAGGGGTAAAGAATCAATAAAATGAGCATGCATCCATGTCCGATTTACCACGGTGGACAGGCAGATGTGGGAGCCACAATGTGCTCCTTTTTTATCCATTGATCATGGATTTTTAATGATCAAGAACAGGTACTCTCACCGTACACGTGGCAGGACATCGGATTATGACCCTTCATTCTTCTTTTTTTGGGTCCCCATGAGGGAGGGGAGGATATGTATCTATCCCACTTGTCATTTTGCAATGTCATTGTCTCCTTGCAATTGCAATGAATGAGACAACAGGTCACCATCGATGGATCCATGTTCGGTCCACTCAAAACGACTGAGGTGATTTTCTTTTATATTTAATTTAACTGATAACTAGTTTGGATTGTGGGTCCGAGAGATTATTATTTTTTGAAAACAATCAAGATAATGTTAATTTACAAACACTAAAACTATAGCATTTTTACTGTTTATCATTTTATAAATTTCCATGTATTGGAATAGTTAAATTTTTTAAAATCTTTAATTCAGTCCTTGGATTGTGTTTTGCACAGTAAAGTTTTTTCAGTGCAAATTAATATTTAATTGCATATTTTTTTAATAAAGGGTTAAATTAAAAATAAAGAGTTAAAATGTAAAGGATGGATAAAATAGATAATGTCACCTATTGATGCCACCCAATTCATTAAAATAGATGGGTTTTTTTTTTAAGATTGTCACCATAAATTTTACAAGTTAACTTGATTAGATTAAATATTTTTTCATCTTAATATTAGATCTTAATATCATCCAATCCATGATTAAAATCTATTTTATTAATATATTATCTACGTTGACACTATATTAATTTCTAATAGGATCCTTAATATATTATCTGCATTGATATGTTTATTTATAAAATTGAAACAAAACGAAAGATTCTTCTCGCAATTGGGTTTTGAACAAAGCTTTCATTTGAAAGAGTTTGTAAAATAATCTCAGTCACCTTTGTTTTTTATTTCAAAATTCTATTAATTTGATGGTGAATATTTTCTGGATTTCATCTCATTAATAATTGACTTTATTCATAAGATGAGGGGACATTATTCATATATATATATATAACTTTGCTACAAGTTTTCCATGTAAAAATCATGGTTGTTAGGACAAACTGTTGTGCTGTTTGCGTATCACATGTTAGCAGAACTTGTTGGAGACACCCCTCGACAATTCCAACCATTTCAAGTACGTTTTCTTGAAGTTCTTTGAAATGGAAGATTTGTTGGCAAGAACACACATGTTGGAGAATGGAGACAGCCACCTAGTAATCTTTAAAATTGTTTGCCATTGAAGGCAAGTATACTATTATTTTTGGGATTTAATTATTCATTTGAATTCTCTATTCACTTATTATAACTCATAAAATAACAAAAAATATAATTTTCCTTAAATGAAACGAAAGACTTCTGCATTATAGCATTTGATAAACAAAAAAATTAAAACAATGAAATTGGCATTTAATATGTTATTGTTTTCTACGATTTGTAATATTATTTATGATTATTTAAAAAAGAACAGAAAAGAAATGGTAAAGGAATTGCTTTTTGGCCAAAGCAATGTGGAGGTTATCATGCTACACATAACAGCTAACAACATGGATGAAAAACAGACTCAATCCGTAACCAAGAAAAAGGACTCGACTTTCATGGCTACCCTCAAACCTTTTAAGAAATTGGGTGCCGTCTTGCTCCGCTCTAGGTGAAAGGGTAGTCGTGCTTTCCCGATTGGACCACCTCTTTTCTCCCACCATAGGACCACAAGGTCGCACAAGTAACAGTGCTACTCAATTATCGGAGGTTGACACAATAACATCATCATTAACGACCGTGTTAAGGTTGTCAATTTGCTGGACCATTCGAGCATTCATACAGCGTTCATCGAGCCGACGGTTTTGGCTTTCTATTATTAATTTATTTTGAGATATAATATTAGACATGGGGTCCTCGCTCTTTCAACATGGCTTTTATCGTATAATAATGCGATTGGTGTTCAACTAAAGTGTATTTATTGATTAGGATGATGGGAAAGCAGAAGGACTTCAATAATCATGCAAGCTTCAATAATCATGGTCCAATGACACGACGCCCCATGTGACTGACTCCATGGGAGGGAGGGATAAAGAAACCAAGGAAAAATAAAAGCAAATTCAGTGTATAAATAATACCAGGGTGGGTTATACTGAAAACATAAATATCTCCATACGATCCTTGAGACCTTCGAGGACACAAATCTATAAAGCCTGGAAGACTGTAATCGAATTAACTAAATTTACTTTTATCATATTGGTAAAACTATAAAACTACATTTGCAAACTCATTTACAGATGCATCTGCTTTGCCCTAAAGCTAAGGCCACCGTCAACCGAGACAAAAAAGAGAACGAAAAAATCCAATCCTGTAAACCTTCTAACACTAAACGGGGATTTGACGCATCCCATGTGAAAAGAACATTCAGATTCTGATGACACTAACCAAATATCATGAAAGATTTTGATCGCCTTAGCCAAAGATTCTAGTGATAGTTTTTGAGCGCAGAGCAGATTATATCATGTGGCATACTACTACAACATCAATGAAGCAGGTCAGTTATTGAGATTATAAGAACCATTGTCTCGATGCTTTCTTAAACTAAATCATGTAAGAATATAATCACTTTGAAAATCAGAAACAAGAGTATCTGCGAAGAGAACTAGCAAACTCTGGACAAGTCGTTAAAACTTAACAGAAGATGAGTCATGAATCAAATCGAGGAAAAAACCTACTTCAGCAAAACTGCCAAAGATGCACAACAAACAATTACCACCTTAAAACCAGCTATGAGCAGATAACTTAAGTGACAGCAACTGAGAACTGTACACCCATCCAGTTACTAAAATCTTCAGTTTCTTGATGGGAAATAGTAGGCCTAGAGCACATAGACAATTGGCGAAAGCGAACCGGAGAACAAAATTCAAAAAAGATTAGAAATTAAACGGGGGGTTATGAGCTGTGCACCTTTGAACCAATATCCAAAATGCAAATTCTCGTTTCTTAACAGCTCCAAGCAGAAACTGATACGAGGTCCCTCTGTTGCCAGCAAAGAACAAGTGAAGACAGCTTCTTTTCAACATGGAAACCCTTAACAGGAGTACGTTGCACCAAACACTCAGCTTGTGACTCAGTAAAGTTACTGAAAGTCAATGGAGTGAAACCAGACTGCAAAAACAGACTCCTCCAAGGGGTCGTCCTATCAGAGCAACCATGTCGACCCAGTACCATTCTTTCAATGCATGGTTGGACCAAGAACCTCTCAATATTTTGCAGTATATCTAAGTTCACATTCACAGCATCAAGTGATTCAAGCAGGCTTGTATAAGATTGAATGGCATGATTTATATGGTGAGCAAATGGGAGATCACTTCGGTCACAACCACTGTCCAAAGAGACCACAACTTTGGGCGAGAGCTGCTTTACAAAGCGAAGCACAACAGGAAGAGTCGATGGGTAATTAGAAAAGACGCCAAGTGGAAGATTCACAGCAATTACTTCCTTGTCCAATGTGCAAAGAGTCATTGGCCAAGAACCAGAGCCCAAGGATTCAAGGCTTAAAATTTCAAGCTCGAATGGCATGTTGATTTCACTAGCAAAGATTCTTAAATTTTCTTGAGTAAAACCAAGCTCAAGCTCAAGCTCATCATGTGAGGAAGGAGAAACAAAAGCAGTGATTTTAAGAGAGGGGGCGCCTCCATTCCTCAAAGCCAGTTCTTGCATAAGAGAAGCCCACTGCCCACCATACCCAATATCAAAATCAACAACGTGAATTCTCTCAAACCCCTCAAAAGCCTCAAGAAGGGCTTGGTTACAAGTAAAATTTGCAAACTGAAGGATCGGTGAGATCTCAGAGAAGGATTTATAAGCACCAATCTTGAAAATCGGGTTACAAGCAGTACCGATAGAGTTGTTATTGTTCATATTGAGAAGTAATTGCAAGGCCTCCTTGAAGTAAAAAGCAGTCCTTTGATAAGGCTTACCGATTGGAACAGAGAGCTGGTGATTGAGCCGCGCCAATATCCCTTGCGCAAGTACCGGATTCCCAGTTTCCATCAGCTCTGCTGCTTCACATATCGGGTTTATTATTGCGTGTTGAAGCTGCTGCTGGTTTGCCAATTCATCAATTGCAATTTTCTGCTTCGTAATCATTCCCTGCCTTTGCTGCTGCATCATTTGAAACTGATGATTCTGCTGCTGCTGCTGTTGTAGCGGAAGAAACAACTCTGGAGGCCTCAAATCAAAGACTTTGGGCATATAATTGGCTCCAACATGCCCAGAATTCAGCCTTTTCAATGGCGGTGGTGATAAGAAATGCAGGTTATTATGATGCTCTTCTAATTGTGCATATGACAATGGCAAAAGCATAGCTGGGTTTTGCACAAACTGATGTTGATTTTGGTTGGTTATCGCCCCAGGATTCAAAATCTGAGGCTTCTCGTCTTGATCAAATGCTGCCTGCTGCTGGTGTTGCTGAAACAAACCTGGCAAAAGACTGATCCCTGAAGTAAACAAAACAGGATTTGGTGTTGGATTATGGTGAAGTACACAACCAATATTAAAGATTCTAATAACTTCGTGGTTAACCAGAGGGGAATCAAGAAAAGTACCATGGATTGAAGAAGTGTCAATATTGTTGTTGTTGACAACCAAGTTGGCACTTGCAGTACACACATTGGGTACTTCCAAGCCAAAAACTTGATCTACCACGCCGAAACCTGATGCATTAAGCTCCGTATCTTGAGACCTACTTCCACTTTGTAACAGCTTGTTAAGTCCTAAAGCTGGGTCCTCGATATCACCCATAATTAGCCTTATTATGGACTGCTCTTGACTAGGAGACCCTGACAACACACTCTCCCAGTCCTCCATTCCAAGTTGCGGTTCGCATTTTTCATCTACACTAGGGCTGCTTCCACCAGCAGCTGCCACGCCGTTGGTGGTTTCGGTGGAGGCTCCTCCGCCGCCGCCACCTCCGCCTTGAGAAGAAGACAGTGTTGAGGAGGATGTTGGCGGGCTTTGTCTACTTATTGTGTCAAGCACAGACGTGGGCTCAGTACTGCCCACAAGAAAACCACAACTTTCTTTGCTGTCGTTGTTTTTTCCACTTGTGGTGGTGTTGATAGAATGGATCTGGAGAGGAAGTAGTAGAAGAAGAAGAGAAATCTGGCAGCCCCTTCCCTTGAAAGTTCTCAAAGGGTAGGGGCATGGCCTTCATTTAACAAAATCAACAATAAGAAAAAAGAACTGAATAAACCAAGATATCTCCAGTTTATTTTCAAGAAAATCAAGAAATTACCCCACCCCACCACTACCAGCTACGACTAACTCTTTCAGAGTTTAATACTTTGCCGAGGAAAGGGGGTTAGTTGCAACAGGGGACCAAAAAAAAAAACTTTTAAAATCAAAGTCTGATTTTTTTAGAGGAGACAAGTTGTTAGTAATAAAGCTTGGAGAACACACACAGAGAGCTTAAAATAAAGCTTCTCTTCTTCTTCTTCTTCTTCTTGGACACTCATCTAGCTAGCTCATTTTTGGTACCATCTTTTATCTCCATAGTTATTCCAAGTGAGTTATCTTTGCTGGGTTTTATGTGTTTTTTTGCTTTCTCTCTCAGCTTCTTCTTGTCTTGCCTTCCTGTTGTGGCTTTGCCGTACTCCGTCCTGCTCCTATTTTCTGCCGTCGATGCGTGCGAAACGTAAAAGTGGTAAAGTTCTGTTCAATGCCCTCTCTCCCTCGTCTTGTTGTATCTCTCTCTCTCTCTCTCTCTCTCTCTCTCGTTTCTTTTTTGTTTCAATTTTATTTTTTAATTTGTGCAATATATAATTTTTTATGTGGCTTTTGTCTGTAGATTGTAGACGTGGTTATCTCTCTTTGGGGTTTTCTTGTTGATCGTTATCCCACTCTCACTTCCATCGCGAGTGTAAAAGAAGAAGATTAGCTCGAAAAAAAATAAATGAATGAATTCAAGAAAAACAAATGGTAATGATTTCGTCAGCATGTGATTATGATTATTATAAAAAAGTCAAACATGATATTTAAAATCAATTCTCTCGTCATGTTTAATTTAAAATTAAATGATAGATAAATTAAATTTATATATTTTAAAAAAATAAAATTTAATTCATTTTATTTTATATATTATTTTTATTACTTTCATTCATGTATTATCTTTATTATTTTCATTTTATTTCTTAAAGGATCTTTAAAAATAATTGGAAGATGAGTATTTACGAAAAACTAGTTTTAATATTAAATTTTATTTTATTTTAATTGTAAATAAAAGGGATTGGTTTATAATTTACTTTTATAATTTTTAGAGGTTGAATTATATTTTGAATTCAATTCTTGATACTAGAAATAATTCTAAACATGATATTATAGTAAAATATTTTAATTGAATTCAATTTTAAAGATTACAAACATGCTATAAACAACATATTTATTATAGCTGAAACATTATGGATTCATATTCTCACACTTCATTATGGATTCATTGTGTCAATTTTTTTATTTTTATCTTTAAGCTTTATTTTAATTGATTGCATCTTTTTATATCCAAATTAAAGTTTAATTACTTTAAATTTGTTGAGCAAGTA
>Ga0325405_1000444_pt1 | contig 39943 bp, 19 predicted proteins | sample PopdelMetagenome_21_FD_205663 | JGI IMG/M metagenome (GOLD analysis project Ga0325405, IMG submission 205663) | Populus deltoides microbial communities from Bellville, Georgia, United States - Xylem-Control-R2 | ecosystem: Host-associated > Plants > Phyllosphere > Stem > Wood/Secondary xylem... | reverse complement strand
TAAATCATAAATTAATATTATATAACCATGGTTTCAATTCATGTATAAATATTTAAAAAAATTACAATGAGCTTTTTATATTTTGATTATTTTTTTACTTTATTTTTATTGTTGAGAAATTAAAATTTATATTTTTTTATTAACACGAAAATATTTTTCAAAAAATAAATAAATTTATCCTCATATATAATATAGCAAATACACAAACAACATATTATTTTTAATCTCTTTTTACTTCTTAATTTTTCCCTTCTCTCCATTCTTTTCTGTCTCATCATCTCTTCCTTGTTTCAATAAAAAAGACGATAGATTTTTCAATTAAAAGAAAAAAATTCATACAAATTCCTTGTAAAAATTACGGGCATTACTTTCCAGAGAGAGAGAGAAACAAACTCTCAGATTCCACTTCCTTAGCATTCTGACTTCAATCTCTGCCAACAAAATTAGCAATCCATGGTTGTTTGATTTGATTTTCTGATTTATTTTTGTGAACTAGATCTAGTTGTGTTTGGAGTCGGGAAAAATAAGGCTGATTTCAGGGATATTTCTGGGATCGTCATCGGGCCGGGTTCGGGTTGGTGGCTGGATGGAAACACATGATGATAAAGGGTTTGAATGAGCAAATTCTTTTATATAGATGATATCGAGAGAATTTGAGATGCAAGGAGTTGAAGTGGATAGTCTACGCTAGCTTCCAAACATAAATCACATTAACAGTTTATTTGAGAGTATAATTATTGTTGCGGTTGAACGTTAAGAATACATTAAAATAATTTTGTTATTTTTTTAAATTTATTTTTAATTCAAATAAATTAAAACAATATAAAAATATAAATTTTAAATAAATTTTTTAAATTTTTTAAGAAAGTTTTCCCAGACACTGCCTAGAGCATTGACTGTACTATGCATGGAACTTAGACTAAGACAAAGATTGTGTATTAGTACAATCAATGCTTTAATATGATTTACTATTTAGCATATGAGATTCACTAAGAGAAATCATTCAGGAACTAAATTATATTTATTGTCAAAATACGAGGATAAAAACACTCTATTAAGGACTACTTTTCTGTAAGAAAAATAATATATATATCAAAATAGAATCTTTAAGAAATTTTAAGAACCAATAATATAGACGGGACAGCATCAGGGACCCATTGTTTGTCCTTTGCCAATTTCTTCTTAGAATTTGGGCCAACAAGGGATAAATGTCTCTGTCACAAGGCCCAACAATATTTGGGCCATTAGTTCTGATCAGTTGTTAAGAATACCAGTCCAGCTACAACGATTTGGGCTTTAAGCATATTTTTCGAATCCTGCTTGAGGTTGGGCATGAGTAACGCCCAACATATCCAATCCAATCCAATATATTTATATTGCTTTGTAAGCTTCGAATAAGCTCATTCATAATTCATGCTATCTTATGTTTCTTAGATTTTGGGATTATTTTCGAGTTACACGTTATCAAGTAATTATGAACTTGAAATTAACTACCGAAAAGAATATTGTTCTTGAAAATTTCATATTATTCCATCAAATTTCATAAAGCAAAGTAATTAAAATGGTGATTGATGAACTTGATCTCTTTAAGAGATGTTCATCCAATTTACTCATCATAAAGGGAGTCTCCATAAGGATTTGCCCTGTCTTTCTTTGTCCACGTATCTAGTTGCTTGACAATAACCTATATATGCAAGGATGGTTGTCCTAGTGTGGAAGCCCTCGTGTATATTCATATAAAACATAGAGAGAAGCCGGCCCGTTTTATAAGATTTCTTAGGGTTCAATTCAACCGTAACCATCCTTATTTCTAGATTTGATTAGCCAAAAAAGGTGGTCGTTGACAAAGGTTGTCGATTATTTGGAGGAAAGAGCATGAAAAAAGAAAGAAATTAGTGATTTGATTTTAACGGTTGACTTTAATATTTTACTATTATATTTTAATTGGGGTTATTATATATTGATGCACATAGGTAATTTGAGGAGAAATTTATATGCACACGATCCCTCTTGCGGTTTCTCATGTTCTTTCTCCCAGTATCATATAATATTTCGAGATTGTCTTTTAGCTTGGCAAATATGGGATTGTGATTTTCTTTGAACCTTCTTCAGTCTTAGACCCACTTGTCCATGATAGGAAACAAAGAAGAAAAAAACCCTCTTGTCCTGTAATGGGTTTTTTCCAAGTAGAATGATCAAAGCCAAAATAGAGAACAATGGCGGAAGTTTGATGGGAGAATATCTTCACGTCGGGACCAGCTAATTAAACTCCAACCTCAAAGTGGGGATACAGAACGAATTTGTTTGTGGTATAATTAATTCATATACCATAAGGCATTTAGATATTTATTGAGAGCTTTAAAGTATATTTAATTTGAAAATACATTAAAATAATATATATATATATATATATATATATTAATTTTTAAAATTTATTTTTGACACCAGCATATCAAAATAATTCAAAAGCATTAAAAAAATTAATTTAAACAAAAAAAAATTCAATTTTTTTTAAAAACATAGCACTAATACAAAAAAAAATAAAAAATACACTGGCTTAACATACCTGAAATCCATCCATCGTAGCCCAAATAAATATATGTGAGATTTTATTTTAACTCTAAATGACAATGGAATATTTTTTTGGGTCCATGGATAATGAAAGCTGGGCTACCATTTCTGTGATAATAAATTGAAAAACAGGCCAATAAGTGCTGTTTGTCAACTGTCAATGGAATTGTTTGTCTGGAAAGATGATATTTCTACTGATTCCAAACAATCTAGCCATGCCGGCTAATGTCCATATCTAGATGTACTGTGACCCCGAACTGTTGGAAAGAGTACTTATTACTCTCCTGCAGATTAGGAGGGGAAACTTTCCAAAGAGCCTTTGAGAAATGAGATTTGAGGCAAATACATGGTAGCCTTAATACGTGCAAAGATTAATCAACATAGATTTTCAGACATCAACCCAGCACTTAAATGTGTACACTAAAAATCAGTATAAAAAAAGAAGACAGAAACCACGATTAGCAAACAAAAAACATACATGTTAACAGACAGATCCAACTCGATCGAGACAAAAGGCCAAGAAATTCCTTTCTCCTCTGGCTTTTGTCATTTGTACTGGCTTTAGTCTTGTCGGTGCCTTATGTTACGTGCGAGCTGAGGAGATGAAGATTAATGGATGGGCATAGAAGAGGGTCAAGATACCGTGCATGTAGGTTTGGATTTGTAGCCTAAAAATCTTTCTGTTAGGTTTCTTAATTACTACTTTCATGTAATAATTTAAGCAATATTCACCAAAATTGAATGGTTGCTGTTAATGATGCTTAATTTATTAATATCCCCACGTACGTATGCAATACGCGTTGTAAATATTAGACAGTAGATGAAAGCACAATATATTTACTGTTTAATTGGTAGACAATGAGAGTGAAGGGATGGATCTGCAACGTAAGCTTTAGGTGCCATGGAACCTCAAACTTGAAGAAAATTTCACTTCGCTTTTTAATTACTACTCTACATTTTTTTTTTGTTGCTGGTGAATGCGGCTTGCTGTCGAAGAAAAATAGAAGAGTACAACAACAAATCATCATTATGCCTGTAATATTGTCACTGAACTCGTAAAAGAAAAACACGAGTTGCTGTGTGGGATTTCAGTATTCATATGCCTTTTCATATTGACTATATATCTGGTTCTTTTCCCTCTTGATAGCTGACAGATTTTGAAAATTCTACAGAGAGTAGAGTAAAAGAAAAGTCAAGGCTGTAATCATCATTAAAAGAAAAAATAAACTAAAAAACATCAGCGATTTACCGTGTCTTGAAAAACATGTTTCTATTAACTGGAGCAGTTTTTTTAAGGGGTTGTTTGGTAATTTTATATTATTAAATATTTTAAAAAAAAAGTGTTTGATGGCCTCTGCGCCTTTCAAGTGATACTTGAGGTTTTTTCTAGTTCCCGTAAATCTGCTTCCGAGGTGGCATCAACAGCGATGAGTCATTCTTTTTCCAACAATGTGATGCGCGTTAATGGAGGAGGCCTGGTTAGGCTACAATGAGTTTTTTTTTTCCCTTCTCTTTTCTCTTTTATTTTCTAGAAATTCATGCATAACCTCAAAAACAACAGTTGTGTCCTTTATTTTGTGATTTTATCGATTTTTGCCATCATTCTCTTGATCACTCTTTTATTTGGTTTTTGATGCTTTTGAATTATTATTTTTTAAATTTTATTCAATATTATTTTTAATTCGATTTGATCCCTCTACTTTTAATTGCTCTATTTATATGTTTTATACTTTTCTTGATTATTATTTTTTTACAATTTCATCCCTTTCGATTTTATTGCATTTGTTTTCTTAATCCATTTTTTGTTCTCATTCTTTTGATTGCTATATTCTTATCATTTTCTTGATTTATCTTTTTTCTCATTATGTCCCAAAGCATTTGATTTTATATCCAGTTTTGGTCCTCATTTTTTCGATTACTTTTTTAATCCTTTTTTTAGTTTTTCAATTTAGCCCCTAATTATTATTTTTTTATATCATATTTGATTTGCATTGTTTGAGTTTTTAATTGTTTTATGGTTGAATATTTTACTTTGTTATTTTTTTCGTAGTTGCCTTCGAATAGGACAGTCCTTTATTGAAAATTGGTTTTTTTTCAAACCCATAATTTAACATTTTATTATTAGGCCCTTAGCTTCATTGTTTGTTCCACTTTCCTTTCTGTTGCATTATCCCGATCTTATATTCCATGTAATAGGTTAGTCAAGTTAACCATGGTTGACTCAGATTTTTTTTTTTATTTTTTTAACAATTTGGTTTTTAGAATTTGATACTTCGACGTTAAATTATTGGTCGTTGAATTATGCGTTTTTTCAACTTTTTTCTGTTGGGTTATCCTGAGTGTGGGTTAGTCAAGTTAACCCGGGTTAAATTGCATTTTCTTACTTGGTTTGTTTTTTTTACTTAACTTTGATCTTTTTTGCTAGGTGCTTTTTTTAGAAGTCTAATTTTTTTAATCCCGGTATGGTGAGTTGGTTGAGTTAACTCAAGTGGACTCAATTTTGTTTTCAATTTCATCATTTTGCATTAAGTTATTTGAAATTGATCTTTGTCATTTTATTGCATCTCTTCTTATTTTGTTATTTTAAGAGCGGGTTGGTTAAGTTAATTAAATTGTGAAGAAACATTCAAATTAATTTTAGCTTTGTAATTTACTTGAGTTTTGTCATTATCAAACAAATAAATAAATTCCAGTAGGATTAAATTTGACCATTATTCATTTGAAAATCTTGAAAGATGATCAAGTCACGGTGGTTGGCGAATTAATTTATTTTCTTGAATTAATAATATATAGCACTCCAAATTAGCTATGAATGTTGTCTAATTAATGTTAATGTGGTCCCTCGCTAATTAAGAAAACCTGGTTTTACTAATTAAAAGAATATGCAGTAGCCACAAACTCCATTTTGTTTGAATTTGCCTATATATGTCTTACAACATTAATTAGAGGTGTGACCTTAAACTAACCACATGCATTGTCTCTACAAAACTGAGCAAGGAATTCAACAGGTCAACAAACCCTTCACATTATTCTACGGCAAAATAATTTAAAACCCAATATTACAGATAAAAAAATCATTACAATCTGATATGACCTTAAATTCCATGATTTGACAAATTAGGACTTCCACTAATTATTGGGAGAAAAAAGAGCTATAGTCAATTAATTGATGAGAGCTAATCGCAATTTAGAAAATTCAAAGGGTGTGGTGCTGCTCGTGCTCACCCACGACGACCTTAATTGTTGCCATACTGGTCCAATATTACCACATTAATGAGAGCTAATCCCTTTTGATGAGGATGACCCGTACATATATATCACAACCCGTCCCTGCTTCGTGAAGTCTATTATAAAGCTGGTCCACGCGACGCCATTGTTTTCGATGAAAAAAGAAAAATATGAGACACTGTGATTATTGATTTGATTAAGTTAAATAGACTTAATTAATTTAATAAAATAATTAAAAAATACATCAAACAAAAATATATTATTTGAATTTCTTTTAAAAAAGCTCAATTTAATAATGAACAACAAATAAAAAAAACTTTAGAAAATCTTGGTCATTTTCAAAATCAGTGAAAATTTCTATAAAAAAAGATAAAAAAATAACTGAGCTCAATTGATAAGCACATAAAAGTGCATTTTTATTAAGGTTTATATCATTATATTGCACTTAAAGTATCATTAAATTGGTTAACTTAAATACATTTTATAATAACAAGTTTGATATCATAATACATCTTTAATTTATGATAAATATCCAGTTTTAAATACAGGTTTGTAAATATAGACATATTTCACAATTCAAAAATCTGATTGATATGTTTAATTTATTTAAAATGAGGTTTATATAAAGAGATAAAGAGAAGGTTAGGCTTACAGAAGAAATCCTAGTTGGGTTGGTTCTATTCAAATTGAAATACCCTTTGGTTTTTAGGTTATAATTGGAGTTATTGACCTTGAATTCAAGTGTGGTTTATCTTGATGAAAAGACAAGACATGGATCTAAAATATTCATAAAGAGCCCAAGACTCAATACTATTGTTTTGAAGTTCAAATCTTAATAACAAAATTGTTTTATTATTCCAATTGTTTTAATTTTGAATATTCCAAGACATAGGTTATAATAGTCCAATTTTAAGTGCCCTTATCTTTTTAATTTTAAATTAGCTATAATTAACTTTTCCATTTTGTTTTAATTTTGAATTAGCTATTAGCTTTATCTTTCAAAAAATCACCAATATGTATGGAGAAGTATTTATATACCTTTATTGATTTGAAATTCATGATTTGAATGTAATTGTGTTTATTTCTCATGCTATCATTTCACGTTAAAACTTAATAAAAAAATTGTGAGACTAAGAATATCGTGAAGGCAAGCATGGTCTCAATTAGATTAATAGCGTATTTATAACCGGTCTAAAACTCCTCCAAAAGGTTAAAAGAAATAATATCCAAATCAATGGTGGTATATATTGAATTGAGATCCGTTGATCACGTAGAAGATTATGCAGCAACTAAAAATCAGGCAAAATCTCAGCAAGCGGAGAAGACATAACAATAATCCTGGACCTTTTGTTTCGGTTTTGTTAAATGCCTTGATTTAGGTTTTCAGATTCTACTTTTGAATTTTGTATAGCAAATTAGTAGGAGTGATTTACTTACAATTGTATTATAAATATTTAGACTCTATACACAACAAATAATTGAAAATAAGAAAACAATTATACCTCAGTCAAATTCTACAATAGTTGTTTAACTAAGAACAAACGAAAAGGAAAAAGAAAAAACCGCTTTCCATCTTCTGAAACCAACAACAATAAAAGCAGTTTTTCGGTTTGGAATATGAAATCCTTCTTTCACTTTCACTTAACATTTTTAAGGATGCTATTTCTTTTTGTCTCTTAACTGCCCCTCCGGATCTGCACTCTCAGTTTGATGGCCGGCATTGTTAGTTAATGCAATTGGTTCCTACTGAGAAAGCATCGTTTATATCCTCGATCAACAGTCCATTCAGGAACAGACATGGGGTGAGGATCTTGATGTTGGTTTGATCTAAAGGCTATGAAGATAAATAACATTTTGATTTTAAACTATGTTATTTGGATTTTGTACTATATATATATATATATATATAGCTAGAGAGAGTTACATTTAAGCACACTAGCAAATCCCAAATTAAAATAACTCCCACAAAAGTTGGAACACATTAGACTACGCATAGTGTTTTCCCCTCTTCTCTATATACAGATCATGTAATTAAGAATAATTTAATTTTATGTCATTTGGTCTGACATAATTAAAAATAATATATGTGGAGTCATAATTTTTATTGGCGACATTCATAATCCAAATCTTCAACCATATATTAAAAAAGATTATCGTATGATAGATAGGCTCTAAACCTTCTGATAAACAGTGTCGCCCCACATGCAAGAACCCGCCGCAGGGTTGTGCTGTGATGACTGTGTTCTAAAAGAGAAAAAAAGAAAACAATAAGAATTTGTAATCACAGACATTATAATTAATTCTAGGACATCATGTCTGTCCTTGATTATACTATAGTATATGATGGTTTGTTGGACCAGATAAGGCATAGTGTCACTCCGATGGTCCTCATTTCATGAGAACAGTCCCAGCATATATATAATTTTGGAAAGCATCATATTTCAGCATGAGCTGGATATTTGTCCTGTAAATGAAAGAAACAAATGGCTGGAGATCAAACATGCAACAAACAAGCATCAAAGTGGGACATGCAGTAAACAGTGCCCTCTATTTATTTTTATTTTTTTCTTATTTTAAATCCGAAATATAGCGTTACTTCCTATCAAAGTAATTGGACATGTCAACCTCTCTTTGCTTCATACATTTCCTAAAAACTCAAAGCAAGATGACAATAATCTAGTTTATTTTATTTCTTGAAGTCTTGCCATGAAAACTGAGAAGAAGATACGATCGAAAGCTCTTAATCATTGCAGGAAAAAGACAACGATAAACCGCATCTTCTTTTTGCAAACCCTAGACCAGTTCGACGAGCAACTTCTTGCTCTTGAACACTTATTTTTCTTTTCTTTCGTTTTGTCTTCAACTTGATGGTCATATTTTAGAGCCAATATGTGCCCTCTTAAACGCAGACGTCTGGCTACACTTTGATGCCATGCCAGAGGATTTATAATGAGAAATGCTTTAGAATTGAACATTGCACGGATCGATATTACACTCTAATATAGTTTTTTACACTATACTATCCATATTTAATTTTCAGTACGAAGATTTAAATTTGTCAAAAGCATGGTAGCGCGCATATATCTATCTATGTTCGGGTGCCTAATTGACCTGCTTCGCCCGCGAACCAAAATCCTAATAAACAGTGATCAGCCTGTATCCAATTGCAGAACACAAAAAAGAGCGCCGTTGATTAATTAACCTCAATCCCAAACAGTCAGACACCGTACCTACAAATGAGTTATTAATCAAACGCAGATTGACCTAACCCTACCGCCCTTGCTGACACCGTACTGCCAAAAAGAACACCTCGTTCTATGGACCCACAACCATATATAATCTCACTGTCAGAACCATAATCACCAATCCAAACAAATCCCCATTTAAAAAAAAAAAAAAAAACATTCGACTACAAACTATTTTTTAGGGTTTTACTTCTTCTTTGTTTTCATACTCCCAGCTTGGATCCCTAGCTGGGCTCAACCCAAACTTAAGATGTTGATCCAGTGAATAAGTAGGTTTTCTTGCTTTCTTTATTTTCTAGGATCAAATATTGGAATCAACATCCAAGAAATTTACTAAATTCTTTTCAATATACCAGATTAATATAAAAAATACATCCTTTAAATAATTTTTAAAAAAGATTTAATTTCAGACGCAAATTCATCAAAAATATACCCTTAATGTCTACCCAAAAAAATAGAGCTAGGTCCAACCTGTTGATGATCGCCATCAAATAAAGCTGCACTTCCTGTGGTATATGCTCTGCCTGTACAGCAGCTCTCATTGTAGGTACAGTTTGTAACTGTATTTTGAATATTATTTTTAAAAAATTTATTTAAATATTTTTATATTTTTAAATAATTGTAATTTTTTTGATGTTAAAAACAATTTTTTTAAAAAAAATTTAATATATTTTAAAAAAATACTTAAAAAATCAACAGTACAGAAATATCTTCGATTGGTCCAAGAAAACAAAAAAAAATATGATGATGGACCACTCTATTAGTTCAGCAAAACGTAGCCCTTGTAAGACCCTACAATCACAATTTTCAAAAACATTTCAAGAACATATACTGCAGCTAGTGACATAGTGATAAGACTCAGAGTTTCACAGTTGCTTTTAACCCCCCCAAATTTTGTGGGTGCTAATTTACCTGGAAAAAAACTCCCACCAAATCACAAACAAAATATACACGTTGTCGCTTTCTGGCTTCGGTTAAAAAAAAAATCGCCATTCACATATAAGAGACAATGAAAGTTACTGCAGACCCTGAACTACTGCGTATTACTGATGGATAAGATGCGCAATCGGTGCAGTTTAAGCAATAGAAAAATAGAGTTTTTTTTTTTTCTACATGGTAATTTATTTTTTTGATAAAATAATACAATATAAAAAGTATTTAGAAAAATCATAAATAATATTTATGATTCGCAAGTCACAAAATATCGCATGTGACTCTCAAATTAAAAAAAAGAAAAGAGAGAAAAAAAACTTAGAAGCATACTGAAACTCCGATGATAATATTACTAGTATCGTTAAAAAGATCTCGATGAAATGAACCCAACAATATCAAAAAAGGTTATAAATGGTAACCGGAGTGGGTCACACGAGCGAGTTATTTTATGTCATTTGATTCATCTTCTCATGATCTTTCTTATAATACCGGTGATGTTATCATTGAAATTTTGATGTGTGTATAAGATTTTTTTTTCTTTGTTTGTTTTTCTCTCTCTTCTCTCCTCTTTGTAATTTATGAAGAAAGAGGAGATAGAAAAAAGTAAAAGTAAAAATAAAAAGACATTAGAGGCAACAATGATGACATCATTAGTATCATAGAAAAAATATCGACAAGATGAATCCAACGACACCAAAGAAGGTCACAAATGGTGAACAAAGTGGGTCACACGAGACGTTTAAAGATGTCAGGACTCATTTGCCTTTGGGCTGCTTGTGTGTCCTACTCTGATCACCATTGGTGATCTTCCTTGATGTCATTGGATTTGTCTCATCGAGACCTTTTCAACGGTACCGACTGTTTTATTATTGGAGTTTCGGTGCGTCTCAAAGATCTTTTTTTTTTACCTCTCTCATCTCGTTTTATTGAATCTTGTGTCCAGTAAACTCGCGAATTGAGAGAGTCCTGTATGACACTTATTGCTCGTAGATCACAGATATTATCTACAACTCTTTAAACTATGTAATTTTCTTAAATATTTTTCACATTATATTATTTTATTAAAAAAAATCTATGCTGGAGTCCCAATAAACTCCAGAAAAATAAGTAAATAAAAGTGCAAGCAGAGAGCGCACCGAATTGTTGATGTAAGCAAGAAGTGTAATTTAGTGTAGTATAGTGTTGCAGAGTTAAAGACAGAGAGAGAGAGAGTGGCAGAGAGAAAATTGGCAAGCGGCGGAGAAAGCTTGGGTTAGAGGACCACCAACTTTTAACGGACAAAAATTAAAGCTTGTGAGAGTTTCTTCGCCAACTCTCACCTTAGGGGCGTGTATTAGTAATGCGTATACACTTGTGTTTATTCAACGGAATTATCCCATCATTATAAAGGAGGTCCTCGTTACGATTGCAGATTGAAATATATTTTTTTCAATGTAAAAATAAATAAAATCAATTAAAATAAATAAATAAATAATAGCAATAAAAAAAATATAAATCAAATTGAATATAAAAACATATTTATATTTTAGCTAGAAAAGAATAAGAAAAAAAAAGAATAAAAAAAAAATTCACCAGAACCCAACCACTATGCCATCATGTATACACTCCACACTAACAAAAAAAAAAATTAACATCAATATATATATATAAGGACCAAATCACACCAAATTCAACTTGTTAATTAGTAAAAAAAATAGTTTGAAAATATAAAAATACTACTAGTTGCAAGTTTGAAAAATTATGTTTCTAAAGGTATGATTTTTAAGCTGAGCTTTCAAAATGTAAAAACACTAAATTGCCATCAATCAATCTTATAATAAATATTGCTTTTAAAAGTAATATAATCTTTACATGAATTTGGAGACGTGTACCTCTTGTAAGAGCCTGGGACAGCCAGGGTTTTACTCGCTTACTTGGACCCACAAAATACGCTTTTTGGGAGTGGGTTTTCCTCGAATCCAAAAAAAAAAAGAATTATATCTCTATTCTTCATTAAAGACACATTAATTTAGGATTTATGTCCTATAATCACAGATCAAAGCTATACATATGATCTTATACATGATGTTGAACACAATTTTTACCTCAAAAAAAAAAAAATTGCAATTGAGAAATAGGTTGTGGTTAGAAAAGCAAGACACGGACGCGCGTGGGGGGTGGGCATATTTGATGATGATCAATGGAGAGAAAAGGTGACGGTCCCCCCTTGCACTGGAGAGAGAGGGAGGGAGGGGGTGGGATACTTTATTAGAGCAATTAATTAGGGGATTAAATGTGGAAACATTGGACCACCTCATCTCTTTCTCCCTCACCACAGTCCCTTATTATGGGAACAAATTTTTTGGCACTACACACCACCACCACCACCACCACCACTCCACTCCACTCCACCAGTCGCATCCATTCTTTTCATTCCATTCTCTCTCTTAAAACTCCTTTCGGAGTTTTTTCGGCCATGTATAAATGAACCAATTGCAGCACACACAAAATTCAGGCCCACTTCGGAGACAGGACCAGAGGCTCTCCGACGCATAAGTCTCACTGAAACCCATCTGAAAAAGCCTCGACATAACTCCTACTTCGGAATGGTTTCTTGGGATTCGTCAGAACTGCGAAGATCTCTTTATACTATACTATGAATTAAATAAGTTTTTTTTTCTTTTTTCTTTTTTCTTTTTATGGGGCTGTGTTCCTTTTACTCATCTACCTATTATTGTAGGATATCTTTTCATATGATATGACTATGGGTATTTCTAGGGTACTTCTCGAAAAGAAAAATACTCTCTTTTTGTTGGGATTATCATCATGTCTTATATATAATCCAGTCATGGATGAGAATTGCTCGTATTCAAAGTTCTATATCCTGTGGTGTTCTATCAGATTGTTTCAAAAAATAAATAGCACATGTTTTCTCCAAGTTATATAAGACTATTTCATGAAATTCTATAACGAACTGGAAAAGTGAAATCCAGATGCATTCCAAAAGAATTATAGAATTATATGCCTATGTGTGTGGGCCAGGCTAGCAAATAATGGAGGGATTAGTAGCATGCTAGCTTGTATGTGCCCCGTAAAAAAGAAATTCAGGTCTGAGGAAATATTTTTACATTATTATTAAATCAAAAAATATAGTTTTTCCAATTATTTTTTTATAAAAATAATTTTTCCATTCAACATGCTTGTTGTTTATTTTAACCAACATAATATCTTTAATTGAAAGTGTTATGTATGTTTTAAAAAATTATATAATTATTAAAACAAAATAACAAAAAAATATCAAAATAATATATTCATATCTTATATGTAATTAAAAGCAACCAGTACAAAAATAACTAATAACCTCCAGTAGAAACTAGTTCAATTCAATGTTTGCTTCAATTGGGTATGATTTTTTTTTTATTCGAGAAAATCTTATCTCCCGAAAAATATATTTTGTGGGTTCAGATGAGTAAATAAAACCTCGACTATCTCAGGCTCTTACAAGAAATACACGTCCTGACTCGAACTCGAAACCTATTGTGCAGATTTTAAGCCATTTGCCATCACGCTACGCCCCTTAAACCAAATTAGGTTACAATCGATTTCAGTAAAATTTTCATAAGCAATTATTAGTATTATTATTTTTAGACCAGATATATAATAATTGAAAAGAAATTATTAAAATTTAAATAAAAATTTATAATAAAATTTAAAAACCATCTCAAAACTGAAAAATAAATAAATCTATTAAATTTTTTCAGGGTATAAAAAAAAAAGCTAGCAAAGAACCGAGCATAAACACCTAACATGTTTTATTTTTGTCATCTAACTCTCATTGTTTGTTTTTGAAGAAAAAAGTGACAAGTGACAGATTATTTGTTATAATTTTGAAAATAAGTACGTGAACTTGTGATTTTTTACTTGTCACGCGCGCTAATAACCTGAGTTGTGACATGAATTTGTTATAAAATAATTACAAAAATTAATTAATATATTTTACAATATAGATAGTAAAACTCCATTAAAAAACACTAATATATGGCGTAGGTTAATGGTGTGGCTTTATTTTAAAAAAAAAAAGTAATTAATTAAAGCAAGCAAAAGAAAAAGTCATGTGGCGGCTTGTAGTTAGTGTAGCAGGCAAAAGGGCGATTACTTCTTTCTATTGCTCCTGGTTTATGCGTCATCAGTGAAGCAGAGGAGTTCAATATATATATATATATATATAACTTTAATCACTATAAAACAATGATTTTAGGATATATTATTTTTCTTGGTTATGGTCATATTTTATTTGGCTGGTGTGAAATAATTGAGGGAATTATATGGTTTTCTTACTAGGAGAAGTCTATTTTGGATGTATTTATACCTTGCTGCATTGACCCACTTGAGCTAGCTAGAGAGAGAGAGAGAGAGAGAGAGAGAGAGAGGCATATATCAAATGATGATCGTGGCTAGAGGGTCATCATCACTTCTATCTGATCTTCTATTTCAGAGAACATATATTTGATCTTTTTTCTTCTTCCTAGGTTTTGCTTTCATTTCATGGCATGCCATGTTGGCTTATTAAGAGAAGCAGACTGAAAAAAAGGAGGGCTTTTTACCTCTCTTTGGCTACCTCCATTTTATTTAAATCATCACCTTCTTCTTGCTCTTCTTCTTCTGTCTCCCCCACCAATCTCCACCACTGAGCAGCACAAACCCTCTTCTTGTATATTGATTCTTGACAAACAGCCACTCTTTGTTCCTTTAAGTAGGTAAAGTCTCCTCTTAAATTAGCAACAAAAAGTTACAGTTCTCCATTTGTTTCTTTTCTTTTTCTGGTTTAGTTGAGTATTAAAAAAATGGCAATTTCGTTGATTGCTCTTGCTTTTGATACTTGTAACTGTGTTTTAGTGCTGTGATTTCTTTGAGTTCTCTTATTATAGTGAATCTTGATCATGAAATTGTAGTTGCAGAATCAGCATCAGCTAAAAGAGGGAACAGCAATATAAAGAAGAGAAATTTCTTGGGTTTACATGGCTAGAGAACCGTGTGAAGATAAGTCGAGGAACATGGTATCTTCAGGAAGTTTTTGTTACCCAGATGTTTCATCGAGTAACCCAACAATCCAAACCCATCTTGTGAATCAGATCCAAGGATTTGAATCCATTCCGGAGATCTTCAACCTGACTACAGGTATGGAGATGATAGGGTTTTCAAAGAATCTACAGCACCAACAAAGCGACAGTAACTCTGTTATGTGGAAAGGTTTCTTTAACAAACCAGCAAACAACCACCACCCTGGTGGTCCTTCTTCAAAGACGATTCATGAATCGACAAGTGGTGATTTTTATCAACATGAATTCAGCAAACCTGATTTCTCAACTGGGATTTCTGAGGCAAGTAATGAGAATCTAATGGTTGGTGCTGATCACTCAGCTCCTTGGCAAGAAAACAGGTTGCTTGTTGATGATTCTTCGTTGACATGTGTGTTTCCATGTGAAGGAAATGAGAGGCCAAGTCAAGGTCTTTCACTCTCTCTGTGCCCAAGCAACCCTTCCAGTATTGGGTTACATTCTTTTGAACTAAGACACACCCCTAATCATCAGAATCAAGATAATTCGCAAGAAGAAATGAGGTTCTTTGGCAAATCTCCAGCAAATATACAGCAACAGATGATGCAGGATGGTTTTTTGAAAGCTGCAAATTTGCATCATCAAGCGCAGTTTCAGCTGAGGAACTCCAAGTACTTGGGTCCTGCACAGGACCTATTGAATGAGTTCTGTAATATTCGGACAAAGCAAGGTGATGCGCTAAAGCAAAAGCCACACAAGCCTAAACAGTGGGATGATGATCAGAATGGAAGTTCTTCAAGAAAGCAATCTCTTGAATCTCTTGAATTCATTGAATTGCAGAAGAGAAAGACAAAGATGCTTTCAATGCTGGAAGAGGTATATATGTTCGTGAACTCCTTGTTTTAAAGTCTATAAAGATCCTATCTTTTTCGTTATTCCTTTCGACAAAGATAAAAAGGACACAACAACATGTTTCTTGTACCTTAATTACTGACAAGAAAGATTGAAAATTTTACTCTTGTTGTTGATTAGTTGTGGTTCTAAACTTCGTTCCCGAACTAATTTAGCGACTTGGGGCCTCGTCTTTAAAGCCCCCCATCATGACAATTCAAGCTTTTTATGTACTTTCAGAAACCTCTATTCCTTTATTTTCTTTTCATGGCATCTTTGTTTTCATCTTATTACTCTCCTTCTGTATTTATTAATCCTTGCTGAAACTCGTATTTTCAATGGCTAATAAAAACTAACAACTCAATTTTCACATCTATCTCTATCTCTTTCTTTTTTTTCTTTTAGGTGGATAGAAGATACAGGCACTACTGTAATCAAATGAAAACTATGGTGTCATCCTTTGAAGCTGTGGCTGGTACTGGAGCAGCCTCAGTCTACTCAGCTTTAGCATCTAAAGCCATGTCAAGGCACTTCAGATGTTTAAGAGATGGAATTGTGGCTCAAATTCATGCAACAAAGAAAGCTATGGGAGAGAAAGATCCTGTTGCACCAGGGACAACAAAAGGTGAAACTCCAAGGCTTAAGATTCTTGATCAAGCTTTAAGGCAACAAAGGGCTTTTCAACAAATGAGCATGATGGAGAGTCATCCATGGAGACCTCAAAGAGGCCTTCCCGAAAGATCTGTGTCGTTTCTTCGAGCTTGGTTGTTTGAGCATTTTCTCCATCCGTAAATATCTCTCTCTATCTTTGAGCTTCTACAAAATTTAGTGTCTATATAACTACACTACAAAGTAGATTTAATGAAAGAATCAAAGTTTTCTGCAAACAAAAACAAAATACAACACATGTTGTTGTGTTATAGCCCCAGTAACTTCTTTCATATGTTAAGTGTTAAGAAGGGTCTCGATCATTTTGCTTTCAAATACCTTCTTAGTCTCTACCCACCTCCATCAGATTCTTTTCTTTTTTTTTCCTTTTTTTCATATTATTTCAATCATTTTAGTTCTCATTCTATGCACATAATTTAAATATTTGTGTGGATTTGATTCTATTGCATAGGACCCATATCTCTCACTCACACACGCAAAAGGAGTTAAGTAATAAACACATGTTTTTCTAGCCTCACATCAAGCTTAACCTCCATGTTTTTCATGGCAAACCTTTTGCAGGTACCCAAGTGATGTTGATAAACATATTTTAGCCCGTCAAACTGGTCTCTCGAGAAGCCAGGCACGTCCACATCTCTCTATAGATTATTTTAATCTTACATGAATTAATCTATATTATCGATGGGGCATAGCTTCATAGGATCCACAGTTTTACTCATATGATCACAAATGTGATTATAATATGATTATGTGTATGATATTAAATTAATTATATGATGCTTCTTGTTCTTACGTCTTTCAATAGGTATCCAATTGGTTTATCAATGCAAGAGTGAGGCTATGGAAACCTATGGTGGAAGAGATGTATTTAGAAGAAACAAAGGAGCAAGACAACAACATGGCCTCCTCGGATGGAGTCACTGATCTTGATGAAAATATTAATGGCCGGCCTAATCAAAATCCTTCTTCAACAGATCAAAAACCGACACCGGACCATCTCTTTCGAATTGACTCTGAATGCCTGTCTTCCATTATCTCTAACCCAGATAAAAATGGCACCAACAAAAGCACTATATCATTTCAAAGCCACCACTTGCAACACCAACAACAGAGTTTTGGAAACTTTGGTAGTATGGATTTGGACTTTTCATCTTACAATCATCACGCGGCGGGTGGGGTTTCTTATGCTAATGATAGTGCTAGTAACCAGAACTTCAATGGTGGTGGTGGAGTGTCGTTGACATTAGGGTTGCAACAGCATGGAGAGAGTGGAGTGAGCTTAGCATTCTCTCCTGCCTCTCAAAGTTCTCTATTTTACCCTAGAGACCATATTGAAGATTGCCAACCAGTCCAATACTCACTTCTAGATGGTGAAGGACAGAATTTGCCTTATAGGAATTTGATGGGAGCTCAGTTACTGCATGACATGGCTGGATGAAAAAAAATTGCTTGATCGGACATTCGGTGGGGATATTGCCGGAGTTCTTACTAAAGGATGGTGATGGTTGCTAAGTAGTTTTAGGTGTAGATAAATACTCCATACGTATCTACATAAAGCTACCCTAGTTAGTTAAAAATACTGTGGACATTAGTTCCATAGCTAGAATAGTTTTGCCTCTTTTTTTTTTTTCTTTTTTTGCATTGGAAATTAAGAACTTGTTTATTTTATGAGAGGCTAATTTGGAATTGCAAGTGATCGATGCAAGGTAATTCAGGTATTTCTTCCCTCTTTTGGGTAGAATCAGTTTTTCAAGAATTTTATCATGTTTTATTTTCTGAAGTTACGTAGATCTCTTTCTCTTTCTATTTGGAAGGATTAATTGTTGCGGTTGTTTTTTAAAGTATTTTTATTAAAAAATATATTAAAATAATATTGTTTTTATTTTTTAAAATTATTTGTGATATTAACGTATTAAAATGATCTAAAAACACCAAAAAAAAATATTAATTTGAAGTAAAGAAAAAAAAATTAAATTTTTTAAAAAATTCTTAATACGCAAAAACAAACAAGATAAAATAATTACTTAGGCTGAGTGATGGAATCATTTCTGGCTCTTGTTTAAGTGGTGATTTCAATTTTTTTTTTATAATGGTTTATTATAGCTAGATATTTGTTTTTTATTTGCTAGACAAAATTAAGTTAGCACCTCAATTTGGTTGGACCTCGGTTTTGGAGATTAAGACAATTGCTATACATGGTGGTCCCTAATTCATCTTCATGAAGGTGATCTTTCATGCTCATAAGAATTGCTTGCTTAATGATTTGTCCACTTTGGCTACTACTTCTGCTGATGGAAAGGTGCTTTTTTTACCTTCCTTTTCGACATGGTGTGATAGCTAGAGGATTTTCTAGGATTATATGCTCCTTCAAGTGGAAAACGCAGCTCTTCCGGGGAAGGTTTTTATTAATTCCTGCCCTTAATATTATTCCCATGATTGAAGATCATGAACTTGTTGAGGTAATCAACATGAGTAGCTTTTTTTCAGTGGGAAAACAAGTAGTGGCCTTCTCGATTCTTGATTTGGTAATAGACGCTTGAAGTATTTTTTTAGCATTAGCAATGGTTTTAATTTTGTGTCGCGTGCTAATTAATTAAAGAGCTACATAAATATAACTATGTAGGAGCAAGATTAGGCAAAAATGCGTGAAGATTATATATGCTCGATCCCTTAAGAACAATTTGCATTACCGATTAATGCATTTTCCAAAAAGGTTAGGCCATCATAACTCTCAGGGGGGATCGGAGGAGCTAAAAAACAACACCAGCACTTACATTAGCATGGTAATTAATCTGCATGACCCAACATTGCAAACGACTTTACTAAAGGCATAGGGCACTAGTTAATTAAGCATATGGGAGCATTAATTAAACAATAGTTAATTAATTAAGCATATGGGAGCATTAATTAAACCAAGCAAACAACAATTAATTTATGCTATTTTTGCTCAAACAGAAAGTGGGAAAGGTTTTAGTGATTCATGCATTACCTTTGACGCTGATGTTGATGATTATCGATCATTTTATATGCTGCAGTAACGCTTCAATCATTTACTTGTCTTGAGAAAAATGTGTGCCTAACTGGCTACTCCTCCTGAAGGTGACATCGCTAAAAAGCATTATGTTTTTTTTATATATATATCGCACACATGCATTGAAGGTATAGAGTCCATTCTACTGTTCGTGAATATCTATCTTGAAACTCCTCCTTACTGAAGAATCTAGCTGAATTGTTATACTAATTAACTATAGATCATGCTGGTGGGATCGATCCATTCATGTAATGGATGGAAAGTTTCTCTACAAGTCATTTAACAGTGGTGATTTTGCTACACCTCCAACAGTGCATTTCAGCTTTGCTGAGCAGCTTACTATATCATTATTACAGTATTGAGGTATGCCGTTCTAAGAGAAAACATGGCATGGTAAAATCACCATCGATCTCCCATTTAATTAGGCAAAACAAGTGATGGGTGCCCAAGTGTACATGATCTTAAACAAAAGCCTGCACCCAACAACACATGACTAATTAAAGAGCCAAATCCAGGACTGGAAGGCCAAGCCTCTGTGCCTTTTTTTAAATGAGTCGATGTCATGAATATATTTTGGTTATTTATGATCATCAAAACATTAAGGTTCAAGTTTTTCGGACCTTCAAAATCTAACTTTTAATTTATTTTCATTTTAAAATACCCTAAAATATATTATAGAAACCTCAATAATCCTATTTTCAACCCCAAAACATCCTATAATTAATCTAAAAAACAAAAAATCAAACAGAATAAAGAAAAACAATAGAGGCCATGATCTATATTTTTAAACATGATTAAAGGACAAGATCACCTCATTTGAACTCTCATCTCCAAGACTAATTAATTGATACTAAGATTGGTCTTTCTCTCTTCTTCTTTTTTTAATGGCAACCTTTTCTCTTCTTTCTCAACAATTATGGATTGAAACATGATAAAAATTACGTTTTGATACCAAAAGGTAAAAACTCAAAACTATAGGAACCAAATAATGTAAAAATAAACAAATTTACGAGACCAAATGAAATATTTTGCAACTTATAAACGATGTGTGTGTGTGTGTGATGAGTTTGATATTTCAAGCTATATTCTTCTGTCGAGTTGAAAGCATAAGCAGGACTAAAATTAACCAGGTTCCTATTGGGCCTCATAATCCCACCACTAGCAATAATTGAGCCCAAAAGTAGGATATAGACTTTCTCTCGGGCTTGGAGCTTGGACGTTGGAGCTCTATCTAAACCCGGTCCAAGTCTGTTTGGGCCATTAATTAACCATCTTGTTTCAGGCATCCCAGCTTCATAGATCAACAGGAGTCTAAAAAGTTCTACAAACAGGACCCCTTGTTTTTAAAATGCCAGCCAGGTTCTGGACAAATTTCTCTTGCCTGCTATAATCATGCACCGACCACATGCAGGCCCACTCTTGATCATCTTGATTTTCTTGTCTGTTATTTTATTTTTTGTCTTGTAATAAAAAGCAATAGTCTAAAAAAAAGGAGGCTAGCTTTGAAAGAAATGTCTTCCCAGGCCAATAATGCACCATCTGAAATCGGTTGTTCAAGGGTCTGACCGTACCTAGTGGACCAATGTATGCTCACAATTCAATTATAGAGCGTACAGTCGATGTGACCCTAGAAATATTTCAATTCAGGTGTTTTCTATTGGTCGCACCTCAATTCACGTTCGCATGGCCCGTATCTCACCGTATTTTCATTCCTCTACAGCATCTCACGTAGATATCCTGTAAGATTACGATTACGATTACGATTACAAATTATTAAAATTAAAATGCTTCGGTGCATGCACCCAAGTGTCCGTGCATATTACAGTGGAATGAAAATGTAAAATGAAACTTTTGCTTTGCTGTTGTTAAATAAAATTATTTAACTTTTCCATAAAATCTATTTACTGTTATTATTTTAATTGGAGACAAATTAGTCTATTAATATTTTAGAAGAAGAATAAGATAATTTAAATACCATTAAAATTTTAAAAACTAGGGTCCAGAGGATTTTTTTAAAAAACTTTTTCATTGCACAATAAAATATCACATTGTTCTTAAAAGAGAAGGTTGTAAAACCAACTTCTAGTATTCTTATCATGGTTTTTTTAATTACAAGTAATATGAATGAAAAACAATTTATTCTTTTAAGAAATATAAATATAAATTAAAAAAAATAAAAATAGTTAGCATGTGCAATACACACACCAACGAGTTGCAAACACACACACTCTTTAGGAAGTGCATGCTGCATCTCCCGACATCCAAACATCATCTTCCGCGACTGCGTTGGAAGCATCACAACTTTCTTTTCCCGGTGATCAAGCGTATGCGCACGACGTCGCAACGGTTCTGCTTCGATGGACTTTGTTTCTTTCCCTTCTTCTTCTCTCTTTTCTCGTCTAAAATCTCGAGTCAACCCTTTAAAAATTTAAATGTGTCATGTCAGTTTGAATTTGTATCAATCGTGATCCTCATTATTTTTATTGCTATTTATTTTACTTTTAATGCCTTTTGAAGTTGATTTTTAAAAAAAAAATTTATCCATCACCATTTTATTTCCATTTAGTTTTTGTATTCAATTGATTTTTTTTTCATTTACATCCTTCCACATTAGGTTATTCAGCTTTAAACTTTGTGATTTTCCTTGTCTTTTTCTTTTGGACTCTGATCTCATCTCCAAAGTTACGAGTTAAGTCAAGTTAAGCTGGGTTGACTCATGTTTTTTTTTAATGCTTTTGTAATTGATTTTTTTTTTTTCTGTTGTCTTTCATGATTTAGTTGTATTGAGAGCTGACTTCCATTGTTTTATTTAGTTTTTTCTATTATGATCTTATGATGGGGTTATGAGTTTGGCATGCTAACTCGAGTTAGGTTTTTTTGTTCTTTTTCTTAAAAAAAATTAAGTTCGTCCCTCAACGTTTAATTTGTTGATAATCAAACTTCAAGTTTTTTTTATTTATTTTTCTCAACATAAAATTATCTTATTCTCATTTAATTTTTGTTTTATTATCAAATAAGATCATTGAGATATTTTAATAATATTTAGAAGATATCTTTTTATAATGCAAGAGTCTTTTTTACTAGTCATTTGCTTTTTTTATTGCTTTTGTTTTTTTAATTATATTATTAAATTAACCATGATAAACTCATTTAAATCAATAATGGGTTTTAATTTTTTCTCTCCTTTAAAAATACTATTATTACCAGAATATTTTTTTGACAGTTCATAATATAGAACGAACCACCTCTCTATCCAGTGTATAACGAGAAGGAAGGGACAAAGGAGCAAAAATGCAGTGCTCCCCTTATTATTATTTGACTGCAGTCTGTTAGAAATTAGAATGCTAAACTCTCCTCGACAATGGATGATTGGGTCAAAATTTCTTCGTTAAGCAACAGACATCACCCATCAATGTTACTTCCCATCGTATCATCCAATCCTTCTAACAAAACACAACTCATGAAAAATGACAAGAGACAGAAAGATCTACTCAAACTACCTTAATTTATCGAAGCAAGTCCCAATATTATCCTCTTTTTTTGAATTGAGTACTGGTGCCGTTGTCCCCTGCAACCACCTCTCTTATTATTATTATTATTAAAAATATAGAATCTGAGAAAAACCATATAAAAATTTTACAACTAGAAAAAAATTAAGTATTTTATCCACATTAAATTTTTTATAAGGAAAGTTCTTCAAGAAACTAAACATAAGTTCATACATAATTATTAAAAAGGTAACCGTTCATGTTATCATAAACGTATATAATATTATTTGAAGACTATACCTTAATCGAATAGCTATTTAAATATTAATAGGATAAATTTATTTAAATTAAATCCTATTATAAAATATAAAAAAAAAACAGTGTCATTAATATAACTTGTAAGGATATAATTTAAAATAAATAAAGTTTTGAGGACCAAATTGGGAAAAACTTCATTCATCTACTCCCAAAACATTGTTCATTTATTGTAAATGAATCGGGCCCATTGGAGAGATTTGCTTGAGAAATAAACTCCCCAGCAAAAAGGATTACTCATTACTCATCCATACATTATTGTGAATTTATGCTGCAACTGATCATGCCTGAAAATATACTGTTAATTTTCACAGCAAGAGGGGACAGATCCGATACTGAAATCATAAATGGGCTGGTACAATAATTGATGATACTCGTGGAAGAGATGGGCCGCCGATCAAGGAATAGCTAGGACCCACCTCTCTGTAAATGAGAAAAACTCTTCCTCTGGGCGCTTCCCGGGTAAAACCATGGCGGTGAATTGAAGATCCCTTCTCCTTCCTGGATCTTACCTACCTTGAGAAATTGCGGTGTCTAAAAAGGCAGTTGGAGCTTGGAGGTGGTCGCTGGTGGAGTAATTGCAATCATGGGACATGAATTCTTAGAGAAAGCAATGTTGGAAAAGTAGTTTGACATTTTACATATTTTATGTGAATTTTGGACCGACACTTTTGGCGTGTTATGACTATGTTTCCTTTTGTTTTTAGGTTATTGAATTTCAAGAACACGTGATTAGTTTCTGTCATTTTAGTGCTGGTTAGATTTGTGATATATTCCTCAACAAGATGCATGGTTCCACTAGAAAGAAGAAGAAGAAGAAGAAGAAGAAGAAGAAGAATGCATGGTCTCAAAGTGGCACACAGCGCATAGTAGCAATCGATACATCAAATTATTAAGTTAATGCATGTTTATTGTTTCAGTGTAGAAAAAGACAGGCAACATGAATACAAGGAGATATAAATTTATCTCTAATGTATCTAAAATATATATTTTTAATTCCTAAAATACTCATGCAAAAAAAATTAATTTTAAAATTATTCAACTAAAACATGAAATAATAAAAATAGTTATTATTATAGTTTTAAAACTCGACCCGATAACCAACCCAAAACAAGATCCTAGTCACAGGTTGAGAGAGTCAACATAGGTTAATCTCAATTTTTTTAAAAGGATCAAAACAACATTATTTCGACCAAATTATTTTTAAAAAAATTAACAAATTTTTTACTCGGGTTTTACTTTGAATTGATCGAATCATGGATCGACTAAGTTTTTTATTGAGTTAGGTCAAACCAATTCTTTCTCTATTTTTTCAAGAAAACTAAACCAATCTTAGCCTCGGTTCAGATTTTGCTTCCATCCTTCCGGCGAAAAATATTCCTAAACCCGCGCCCATTTAAAAAGCGCCCTTCGGAAACAATAATAAATAAATAAGGAATCAATGGGTCCCATGCCCCGCTATAGGCTCTTTCTTTGATCGAGAGGCTCAATCATGCTCAATATAATGTTTTTTTAAATTGTGATAGATTTTTCTTTTTATAATGCTTTTTATTTAAAAATATATTAAATAATATATTTTTTATTTTTTAAAATTTATTTTTAATATCAACAAATTAAAAAAATTAATTTTAACCGATTTTTATTAGTGCCGCGATACCAAATCAAATTTTAATGTCGGCCACTTCTCAAACTGAAGGTCAGGGACACTGTGGTGAGCTCTGTGTCCATTCCTGAATATTTCGCACAACGCGGCAGATAAGATGCTAAAGTTAATTTATCACGTCAAAAAAAAAAAAAAAGCGTTGCCTTTAAAAAACGTCTTCGATAATTATGTTTGAGAAACGGAAAATGGTGTTTATATTTAATAAAACAAATTAAAAAAATATATAAACTTATAAATAAAAAATTATTATTAACACTAATTAAATATTATCTTTTTATTTATTTTATCTTAAAAGTTAATTTTAGTTGCAATCCACGGTGCATTTATATCCATGGCTCTTTTAGTTTTTATTTTTATTTTAATAAAAGTAATACTAAAAGGAAAAGAGGAAATGCCATGGATGACATGATTGAAGGGTCAAACAGGAATCCAAAGCTTCTTACCAGCCACCGCACTCCACGCCACGCTACGAGTAGAGTTCAAAAGTAAATTTGCAATGCAAGAGAGAAAGGTTCTAGAGCTGTGGATATGTTAAAACTTTTAAATTAAGAACTAAAAAGACGGTGTTTGTGTTTTGTGAAATGAAATTGAAAAATATATGAAAAATCATATAAAAACATTATAAATCAATAATTTTGATGTAAAACATTAGAAAATGTATAATGTGAGAAAAATCATATAAAAATTCACAATAAAAAAATTAATATTTCTATCCGCATTAAATGTTCATGAGGAAATTTCTTTATCCGCATTAAATGTTCACTTACCAGACTTTCCAACGACCCCTGTACCATTATGTTCCTGTTCTACAAGAGTTGGAAGGACCTAAATGCAAAGAAATTAAAATTGATGATTGAAATGTAAGAAGGCTACAATTTCAAGGAATTGAAAGGAAAAATGAGCTATGAACATCAACGTGAACAGGGAAATGAAGAGAAGAGTTACAGTAAATGAACAATAAAAGCTTCGAATCATTTAGTTTCTTTTATATTTAATGGCCAAACTTTCCGGAAACCATTATTCCATACATTTTATTTATTTATTACTTGTTTTTATTCAGAAAAAAAAAGAGAGAGAGGAAGTGTAGCATTTACCAGACTTTCCAACCGCCTCTGTAGCATTATGTTCCAGTTCTACAAGAGTTTTAAAAATATTTCTCCCATTTTTATTTTTTTGGTGATATTTCATTGCACTGGGAAATGTTTTACCAGGATTAAGGCGTAGCTTTCCTTGCTATCCTTGCGGCTTTAACAACCCAATCAGCTGCCATTTGCATTCCTACCCTCATGCTTCTCTAGCACCTTGATACTGGAGTTATGTTTGGAGAGGTAGAAATGGTTATATCAAGTAAAAGAGATCCATCTGATCTCTGATGGAACATTGGTAAGGCACCATGTACTGCATGCACATGGGGACATGATGCTGCTGTGCTCAAATTGATCCCATGCTCAACTTTCTGTCATAAATTACTATTTCCCTCTGTTTATTTATGCCATATGCTCTGTCCAAGGGAAACAAGGATACTGTAGGTACAAGCAAGACTCATGATAGATTTTGATAGAATTAAGGGCAGCACATGCCTTTTGGTAAGGCTATATCTTAGTCTCTAAAAATAAATCAAGTAATTCAATTACTACATCTAGCACATGTATAAAATGTGTAAGCCACGGTGTTTTATATATGAACATATTTCTTTTCTAATGATTCTTTGGAAAGGGCTACACTGGAATACAGTTACACGTACAAAATTGGTAACTAAAGAAATAAATTAAAGAACCAAGAATTTGAAAGGAAAAGAGGGGAAGCGACTCCTATCTTGAAACTTTTCAATTGCCCCCTCCCCCCTATACTTCACTGATCTCGTCATCCCTGCAGACACCCACATTAATCATGACACTTCCTTTCTTCTTTGAGTTCATTACACGGCAGCAGTTTCTTCTTGGAGACTGCGAATTACATGCACAAACAAAGCCACAGAGCCCCCATGTTACTCTTTCTGGATTTATCAAATACAAGTTTAATGGTGCTGGTGACAAAGTAAACAAAATTAGAGCTACTTACTCTATCCCATAAATGAGGATCAGGCTTCTTGTGAACCACAATTGTCTCAATTTTGTCAGGATCGGCCATCTTCCACTTGCATGCAGGATGTGGGACGTAATGCCTGGAATACTCGCTCACTGTTGTATTAAGTGAAGAATCAAATTTGACCTTTGACAGGTAAAACACAAAGGGCTTTTGGCAAGGGTTTCGGCTGACTGGACGAGTGTTGAATGCGTATGCTGTGTAATCTGCTTTTCTGTACCAATTCAAGAATGTTCTTGAAGGCATTTCTATCTCACGGGGTGAAAAGACCCCTCGGAAAATTTGAACTGCAAAGCCCCATGAAACAGAAACAGTCCACCTCTTGGATTTATCATAGCAAATGGATTGCTGCATTAACCCTGCAGAGTCAAGCTTCATTGGCACTGTTAACCATCGAAGGGCTTGAACTCGAGTTGCATTTGGGAAAATGGGCTCAACAACATCAAGATGATGCAACGAGACCAGGGGTGTAACAGGATGCGCTGCAAGGAGTCCAAACAAGTTCCCATACACATCATACTGACAGGCAACACAAAATATTAGAATCACTATTTCAATGGCAAGGATCATACTTCAGAAACTAAAAATTTCATAAAAACATAGAAGGACAATATAAATATAATCAATGCCCCTGAGTGGATAAGCCCTCTTTCCTGTCAACTAGCTTGATCAATTGGAGTTCATTCCATATTTTGCAAAACAAATGCTACAAGAACCCTACAAATCAAGCAGCTATTATTGAGCTCCTGATTCAAATAATGAATTTTGTCTCACTAATGACAGTGCTTTGCGTCCAAGCAACCCTTTAAAATTGCATGGAGAACACCATATGCACGCAATTGGCAACACAATTTGTCCCATAATTTGCCACACAAGAAAAGCCTGAAAGTGGTTAAAAAGTTATCTTCTCTTGATATGGCCTACTATTTTTTATAAACTTTTCCTAGATTGCCAGACATCAAAACAAACTGCCTATTGTCCACTATAAGAAATTTGTGCCAACAATATCAAAGATGCCCCATTAGAGGGCATAGCCCACGAACATACTATGCTAATTATGTGGTTCCTTTTACAACTAGCAAATATGTACACCCTATATCAAGACGAGTTTCTCCAGTCTCCCCAGCAAAATCAGCAGAATTTTCTGTCCACTTTCTGGTTAAACGAGTGCGACATACACGAACTCAGAATGCATGCAGGTAGTTATACAGGCATGGTGAGGGGCAAAACTAGGTCCAAGTCCAAAGCACACGCGGGACCCAATCCGACACCCTACAAACTCATCAATGGACAGGACATCTTATTGAGTTAATTAGGGTTGGAACTCAGGACTCGAGAGTTTACGGACCAATGTTAGCACCTAGAATAAAGTGGCCAAACTCACGAGTCACAATTCACAGTTCACAATTCAATGTCCATTAACATCTCCCTGAAATTGCCCCAAAAAAAAAAGTTTCGAAAATGTAAAAAGGGAAAGAATCCTGCTGAACAACAATTAGCATTGCCAATGAGCATGTAGCTCAAGCAGTAGGGTCCCCTCCCCCAAGAAGAGTTCTTATGTTCGAGCCTCTCTTTTGTAATAATAATAATAATAAAAAAAACAGTTAGCATTAAGTGCGCCTTTTAGCTCCATCGCGAAGCTACTTCACGCAACCAATATCGGCCGATATATCGGCAAATAATCTAAAAACAGAAGAATCCAGAGTTCTAAGGCGTCCACCTGCCACTGAGTTTGTATAGTAAACTGGACACTCCCAATTTGTTAACACTTAACACCATCAAGGCAGAGAAATCAAAACCAAAAAACACCAAACAAAACCCACAAAGAGACATCACCTAGAACAGTGAAAAACAGCAAGAAATTCAATTACCTGGTGAAAGCCAACTTCTTTAGTGAGTGGGACACCGAGTTCAGCCATACAAGCCTGCATTCTATCATCAGATCCATAAAGCCCTGGGTATCTCTGTATACATCTATCCTGCATCTTATCAAGAGCTTTCGCTAACGGATAACTAACAGCAAAACCACCTCCACCATAAGCCATTCCATAAGAAAAGTAAATGTTTTGCAAATGAGATTCTGATAAGCTTCCAATATAATAATACTGATTATGATCATACTTTCTCAAGATTCTCACAAGATTCTCCGCTATAAAAACAGTGTCATCATCTCCCATTACAAACCACCGCACATTTTTTAGCCCGAGACGCAATGTTTCGGACACGATCCGGGAGATCCTGATTGCAGACCTATGACCCTGTTTGTTTGTGTAAGAAAATCTTGATGTATCACTCGAGATTTTAATTGGTGGCAAATTGCTGTCTTCTCTTCCTTGATTCTTCACTTTGTCGTCTAACCAAACAATGCCTCTCATTTCTTGAGGTTTATACCAAATCTTGATGTAATTTTGTCGCTGTTCCCATAACTTAGCAGACGCTGCAATACCAAAAACTATGTGTTGTAACCCAGTTTCTTGACGGGGTTCATGATTTTCTCTTCTGTGAATGGCTAGAGATGTGTGATTTTGAATCAAAGGTAAGGAATTGTTGTGGGAAATTGCAGAAAGATGACGATTTGTAGTGAAGGGTTCATCATTGCAAGCACGTGAAGTTGAAACAAGCTTGAGTGTGTAAACAACATAAGAGACTGAAACAAGGAGGATTAGCCATATCATGAGTTTTGGTAAGGTCCTGGTTTGTGACCCAGAAATTGGGTTGGCAGATGGACTTCTCATTTGATCCCAGATTATCTTCTCTGGATCTTTCTGGGCATTCAATTTCATGGTTTCTTGTCTTTTTTTCCTTCTCTTACCTCTCTCGCTTTGTAAGAACACTTGTCTTGTTTTTGGTTTTGAGGTTGTGAGCTACTTTTTACAGCTAACAAGCAAAAGAAATGTGAGTTGAAAGATGTTAAATTTAGGAGAATCTAGGAGGGTTTTCTGCTAGATTGGGGAGATACAGGTGCATGGGAGAGAAAATGGAGCTTGAATCTAGCGACAAAAGAAATTGAGGGACTCGAATGAATATAAAAAATCAATGTGAAAACTTAAAACCCAGAAAGAGAGAATGAGGGAAGGCGGAAGAAAGTGAGGTAAAATTTTTAGGAGGTGGGGGATAAGGGAATTCAATTACAGCAGAGGAGAGAAGGTAAAGATCAGATTTAGACTGAGAGACCATGCAGAGCTGCCAGGGTGCACCCTCACTCAGTAAAGAGCTGCTTTCTCAAAAAAAAATTTAAAAAAATATTTTTTTATTTTAAATTGACATTTTTTTTATAATTTTAGATAATTAAAAATATATTTTAAAAAATAAAAAAAATATTATTTTAATATATTTTTAAATAAAAAATATTTTAAAAAACATTTATTACTATAATCTCAAATACTAATTATATAAAAATGCTATATTGCTTTTATTTTTATTTCAGTATATATCATGTTTTTTTATTTAACAAAGACATAACTGGTGAATGAGTTTTTAAGAATTTTTTTGTGGTTGTTTTTTTATTATTATTATATTTAATAATTTTTATTTTTTTAATTTGTTTGGAATTTTTATTATTTTTCTTTTATTTATAAATATTTAGGTTGATATTGGATTTATTTAATAAGTAAAAAAAAAGGGAATGTTCAATAATAATAAAAAAATTATGGTCTTTATGTGGTAACTCTATTACATAAATTTTATGTTGCTTGTATTTGTTATTTTTTTTGTATTGTTTTCGCATGCATAAATTGGTATTAGAATTCAACAATTCTTACTGGTTAATTATTATGCATTGTTGAATAATTATAAATGAAATATATAGTTATAATATAAAAAAGATAAAGTATTCTTTCTTGAAAAAGAAATGTTCAAGAACCAGTGGCATAAAATATATAAAGAAAAATTATAAAATTGACATGTCAATAAGTGATAATAAAGTTACAAATGCAAGTGGAAGAACTGTCATGTTTAAATAGCATACCAATACATACGGTAATTTATTTTTCCATGGAAACCAATCATTTAAATCTTATAAAATCCACATTTTAGTATTTATACATTGACACTTCGGTTTCTATGAAAATTCACTATCAAAAAATTAATTGTAAATTATTATTTTTAATTAAAGAAAAAAATTTGCATGTTTTGTGAGGGAATACTGATTTTTTGGGGGTTCGGGTGGTTGTTCGAAGCGTGTGAACGGAAGATGTGGAAAGTGATCTTGCTTGGGTCGTTGTCTTGCATGTCCGGTCCTCCAGAAGCTACAGGTAACCGACTTGTGAAAACTATGGACAACGTTTGGTATTATGGTCTGTTTAAAAAAAAAATTATTATTTTTAATTTTAAATTATTATTTTTTAATGTATTTTTTTATAATTTTAATTTATTAATATTAAAAATAAAAAAAAATATTATTTGGATACTTCTATTAAAAATAAAAAAACAGACTTTAATTGTACAAAGTATATCATGAGAAATTAGTCATTTGCACCTTCATAAAAAATTGCCATAAACAATTGAAGAGGAGAAAAAACATTCTTTGTTTAAATATATGGATTTAAGTGCTGATGATTTATCTTGAAATCTAATAATAAAAAAAATTAGTCTCTATATAACAAAAGTGGGTCGGAAAAACATTGATTATTAATTTTAAAAAAAAATTATGGAAAATATGTCAACGTTGTAATTATATTTTTCACCTAAAATACATGTTTTGTTTTTAATTATATCATGCTCGTTACTTTTAACTAATTATTTTTTAAACCATAAATATATTTTCAAAGTTAAATAACGTGTTAACTAGAATAACTAGAAAAACATGTAAATATTATTCAGTGATAATGATAATATGATAATAAAAATGATAAAAAAAATAATAATAACAGTGAGATAGAAATTATGGTTGAAATAGTTTGATGCTATTGAAAGTGAATTATTATTCATAAATTATTTTATAAAATTTTATGAGTTGAAAATATTTTTTAGTAAATAAATTAATTTTAAAATATTTTACATTCATCAATTTTACTGCTAGATATTTTATAAGAAATAAATACAGGAAAATACTTTTTAAAAAAAAATAAAAAAAATTATAAAATATTTTATTGTAAAATATACTACACAAAACAGACGGATCCTTACCGCGTATTCTTTCCGCCTTGAAGATTCAAACCCGAAACCCGTTCCTTGAGGAAAGAGTGTTGCTGTCGATAAAGCTACCGTATATCTATCTGTCTTCTACAGATAGAAACCGAAGTACATAGGAAGTGCTACTTTATTAGGTGGCATGAAAGGTTCGAACAGTAATTATCAATCCAACGTAATTAAGAAAGGGAAAGGAAGGAAAATGGTCATCATTGGTAGGTACTCTAGAAAGCCTCGTCAACTTAGAGCGTGAATTAGGCGGTAGCTATAGCTTGGATATAAAAACTTGGAAAAAATAAAAGCAATTCCTCAAAATAATTTTGATGCCTTGTGTTGCGAAAGATAATAAAATTTGCTATAGGTTAAAAATTTTAAAAATTAAAAATACTGTAATTTTAAAGAAATATTTAGAATGTTTAATTTTATTCATCAAGGTTTTATTATTAATGAGTCATTACAACTTTTTAAATAAAAAAAATTAAAGAACCCTGATGTGAATAGGAAAACATAGTAATTATAAAAATAGAGATTTTAATAATTAAATGAAAATAATTTAGTCTAAAGTAATAATATTTATCGAATTTCAATATGTTTCATTTCATGTTTTGTTTTCTATCCCATAACTTTTTATGATAAGAACATGCATCCCCTTACACATCAGTTCAATAATTTTTGTAAAATATCCCTGGTTCACACCAACCCCGCATGCTTCTCCACCGGAAGAAAACTAATAGTGGATTGGATACTTGGATATGTTTTTTTTAAGTATTTTTTTATTTAAAAATATATTAAAATAATATTTTTATTATTATATTTTAATATTAGAATAGTAAAATGATCTAAAATTATTAAAAAATTAATTTTAAATAGAAAATTTAATTTTTTTGAAAACAACTTTTTGGCTGCAAAAACAAACAGGACCTATCATGATACGATATTAACAATTGTGTGATCTTTATATATCTATCGTATTATTAACATTAATTTAGGTGGTGTTTCAGATTATGATGTAAAGTGTTTTTTAAAATATTATTTTACTTTAAAAAATATTAAAAATATAAATTTAAAGTTCTTTTAAATAAACAATTATAAAAAAATATGGTACAATTGCACTTATAATTTGTACTTTAATGCCTCAACAGTTCTCACTCTCTCGTTTGTCTTTTAATTTCAAGAGTTTTTGAAATTACAGTTATTTTTTTTGAAGTATTTCTTACTCCTAAATGCATTAAAATAATATTTTATTATTTAAAAAAATTATTTTTAACAATATCATATCAAAACAATTTAAAAACATAAAAAATAATTTAAAACAAAAACAAAATTTATTTTTTAAAAAAATATTTTTAAAACAAAAAAATAATAGAATATTATATGGAGTATATTATTCTATTAATTTATTGCATCCTATTCGCACTATGGAGCAATGCTTACAATCCTCTGCTTATCACGAAACTATAATCATACTATAACTTAATTTCATTGGACCAGAAAGTTGTACTCCTCGCTATCAGAAAATTCAATATTACCATCCGCAATAAACACAAATTTCGACTTGCGACATAAATTTTCTGTTGTAAAAACTCACATTGGAGATTTCATTTTCATAGGAGATTTCATCAAAATAAACATTTACAATGGAATTAATTACCTATGAAATTTTATTTAGGGTTCTTAATTTTAGTTCTTTTTTTTTTGATTATCGTGGGGTGTCCGGGTCAGCTTGCGCACACCACGATTATTCCTCACGGCCCACTGAACATCCTGCAAGCCCAGTGAGCAGGTAAGGCACTGCGGGGGTGACAGGTGTGCACATAGAAGATCGAACTCGGGACGGGGGTGGAACAAGTCACACGATTGACCACTGAGCTAGACCCTCAAGTGCCTTAATTTTAGTTCTTGAAATTACTAAAATTTGTTCAAAATAAACATTTACATAAGAGCATGGTTTTTGAAATTACACTCTGACATTTGTTTAAATGGAGGGATAACGTGTGCTTGAAAAATAAGTTGTATTTTGACAATTGACTGCATGTTTGTTTTTAAATGTTAGTATACGAGAATTAACAACATAAACCTAATGCAGTGGAATATCTATAAAAGAATTTAAAATAGATGTTAAAAAAATTTGAATGAATTAGATTTTCAATTTGAAATATATTCAAGAACAAATTAAATATAATTTTAAAGCCCAACAGCACCCAACTGTCTGCCGTGTGCATGTTAATGTGCTCCGAGTCAAAACTGGAGCCCGAAGAATCGTGGTTTTTAGTAATTTGTGGGAAATTGTTGATGGTTAGTCCGAAAATCACTCGGGTCTCCCAGTAAAAATTACAATTGGTGTTTTTTTTTTTTTTGCCAGGAGGACTGTTGACTCCTTCCGTACAATTGACCTGTCTTTTATTAGAACTTCGAGGGCATAATAATCCATAGATAAAGTTACTTTGTACTAAAGTTATTTATATTACCATTTATCTGCTTATTTTATACACTGCAAAGTGCAAACATGTCCGCGTGATAAAAAATCACTACTAGTTCCTGATTGGGAGAAGTTGTTAAGCTGGAACCCACAAGAGAGAAGAAAACTCGCCACGTTGACAGTGATGGAAAGAGAGAAGCAGTGACAGCGCTCACCAATGCCCAAAACTTGTCAAATCCCGTTGACCTTCAGCTTTTTTAAAAAAAATAATATTTAATTGAGTTGTGTCGGGTGTCGGCCAGCTTTCGGAGGGATTCGAGTGTTACTGATTTTGCGTTAAAAATATTTTCGGTTTGTTTATTATTTTAAATGTGTTAAAAATAAATTTTAAAAAATAAAAAAAGATTGGAGACGTTACGTCTAATAGGAGATACATCCGTCTCTCCCGCCTTTCACTTGGGATTTTGTCAAAGGACTGGTTATGGTTAGATTGGGTGGGACAATCTCACTGCTTGAACTTTGACGTGTAAACTATAGAGTGGTGACAGCCACCTGTGTTTGTGGTGTCGTTTTATACAAGGTGCTGTGTCGTCACAGTCCATGTTATCACGCCTTATAGACATAGCACTCGCTTTAAGCCCATGTCCCGTGGGCTAGCACTGTTGGCCAACGTTGGCCCATGCATAAGACATTAAATTATTTTTGATATTATATAGATTAATTAATTTGTTCTTGTGTCTACTGACTTGCATGCTATTCTATTTTGTTTTTTTCAGGGAACTATATTTGTCGCTGTTCAATTAATGAAGCAGGCAATTAAGCTAGATGTTGTGTTTCCTTGTTGAGAGTGTAAAAAAAATGTAAAACTATTATTATATAGCTAGAACAATTTTCATTGACACTTTTACTTAATGAGAAATTTGATAGATATTTAGAAGAGCTGGAGTACCTATGATGGATAGGTCAATTACTCCCCCATATCTCAGGCATTTTTAACATCATGAGACTTTTGAACTGTTAATTCATATTTGGGCCAAAATAGATTTCTTCTGTGTTGTTACCCTCAAGAACCTGAAATATAAGAAGTTGAAAGAAAAGTAGACGAATTTTAAAAATGCCTCCTAGATTCCATCACTTACAACGCAGTCATTTCTTTAAAAATGCCTTCTGTGTTGTCCTTGAACCATGTATAACAGATATGCAACAGGGAAGAGCAGTCCATACCCTATCACTAAAAACTGTATTTGATCAAGATAGCTATGTTGAAAGTTCTGTTATTGACATTTATTACAAGTGTGGCAGCATAGGAGAAGCAAAGAAAGCATTCAGGAGTTCATCTATGCACAACTTGGCTGCTTCGAATGCCATGATGATGGGATTTGTCCAGCATGGTTTCTGTCAAGAATTTTTTTTATCTCTTTAACAAGATGCCTCAATTTGGAAGAGAACCTGATGGGACAACTTATCTTGGTGTTTTTAGTCATGCTGCCATGGAAGGCTCGTGAAAGAGGCATGTTGCTACTTAAGACTCTATGTTCGAACTTCATGGAATTGTCCCACGTTTAGAACATTATGCTGGCATGATTGATCTACTTGGTTGAGTAGATTTCCTGGAAGATGCCAAGAAAACCATAGATCATATTATTCAATCTGATGTTCATATATGGCAAAATCTTCTGTCTGCCTGGAACATCCATGGACATGTTGAGCTGGGAAGAGTTGTGGCAAGCAACCTTCTTGAGATGCATCCTGAAAACGAATCTGCTTATGTTCTTCTATCAAATCTCTATGCTTCAGTTGGTATGTGGAATGCTGTTGGAAGATTAAGAAAAGAGATGAAAGAAAAAAAAATTCTTTCAAGGACTATTCTGGTTCTAGCAGGATTCAAGTTGGTAGATCAATTCATAACTTTATGGCTAATGATACCTCACATCCTCAAAGTAAAGAAATATATGCGGAGTCAATAAGGTTGTAAGAACAAAAAATAGTGTCCATGGAACCGGAACAAGATGGTGCTTCTCTCTGGATCTATGGACCCAACGAACACCCCTTGGTTTTTAGCATATTGAATCAAAAACTGCAAAACAAGTGGTCATTTCCCTTCCCATTAACCACTTCTACTCAGATTAAAAATTAGAACCTTCAAATTGGAAAGGGTGGTAGTTCGTGCTGTAGGCTATTCCCAAACTGGAAAGGGTGGTAGTTCATGCTGTAGGCTATTCCATTTATGTCTCGAGACACCTGATTTATTCCTCGATTGTGTTATTGACCAGGTCTAAATTGTAATCATAGTGAAATACGAAAGTGGAAATTAAGTGATTCTGAATTAGAGGTATAAATGGAACTGAATATTTAAGCTTGAAGAATTATGTTTTTGCAAAGTTTTTCAGCTTCTTGTACAACTAACATCTCCATACATATATTCACTTTAGGAAATTTGTCTTCCAACATTCCGAATGAAAGCATTCAGGTTTGATAGTCTGCCTTCAAATGGAATATATTCCAAGAGAGGCCTCAAAAGGCTTAAACTACGTTAAGTGGGTGGGTGTTTTCGCAGCCCGAATTTAGGTGGAAATTAGTCTTCGAGATTCTTCACAAACTTTACGGGGCTAAGAGCTTCCTCGGCTCAAGCTTGCATCATCATGGGTAACACTAGGAGAACATTCTTTGATTTCCTGCCAAGGCACAAAACATGCTACTTTATTCTTTGCTCGATTCTCTCATATTTGGCTCATTCTTATAATCCTTTCTACATTCAATATCACCATTTTCTTATGTGAATAGACAATGGCTGCTGCTGTCAATTTCCCTGGCCAGCTCCCACGGCAGATCATCTCCCTCAAAGGAGTGGCTGGACTCACTCTCGCCTCCTCTCCATTTAAAGGGTCGTGTCAATTAATGCTGAGCAACGTGAAGATGGAACAACAAGTAGCATGTTTAAGAAAACAGGTAAATAACAAATTGTACAACAAAAGATGGGCCAACTTGGTTGTGTCAGCGGCTGCTGATTTCGACTTGAAATTGGGTTCTTCTCCGTCCAATATGATCAAGCAATTCTATACATGCATCAATGACAAGAAGCTGAAGGAACTAGATGGCTATATCTCGGAGGATTGTCACTTCGAAGACTGCTCCTTCCTTCAACCAATGCAAGGGAAAAGGGTCTCTTCTTATTCTTCATAGCCTCCTTTTAAATCTAACAAATACATTTCTTGATTCTTCCAATTAACACAGCCTATAATGTATCACTGAAGGAGGTTATGCATTTCTTTCGACAACTTACAGCAGGCATGGGCGAGAATATGAAGTTCATCATTGAACATGTATGTGAAGATGATGAAATGACAGCAGGGGTGAATTGGCACTTAGGTAAAAATTATAATCATCAGACATTGTCAAGCATTAAAATGTATTTTGTTTCATAACAATTTAACAAATTGATGAGAATTCTCTACCATGCAGAATGGAAAACGATCCAGATACCCTTCACCAGAGGATGCAGCTTCTATGAATGTTCTCACAAAGACGACAGACTTATTATCAAGTAAGAACCAAATTTAAAAACATATTTGGCCCCCAAAATCCATAAGAAAACAAGAGTCTCTCTAATAAAAACTATGCTTTGCTACAGGAAAGCTCTGGTTGTGATAGAATCACCCATCAAACCAGGAGGCATTGTTCTGGTAATCACCCAAAATAAATTTTTCTCAACATTTCCTAAATCTTTTAGGCTAAAGAACATTTTTTTCTAACCAATTATATTACATGGTTTAACAACTTTGTTTTCTTCTTTATGCGCTCTTTGTTCCATGTATGAATACAGACTCTGTTAAAGAATATGACTGCAATATTTGATGATTTCCCAAGAGCTGCAGAATGTAGGTGAAATTTTATTAAACTATAACAAAACTTCCATTAATATCAAACTCATAACTAATAGCATTAAACTACACCTATGCTTTGTTTTCTGCAGGGTTGCTAAAGAGTCCTCATGTCATAATGCAATTCTGTTCAAAAATTTACAGCAGGCTTTTGGCCCCTCTTGTCAACCCACTTCTTGCAGGCTACATCAGAGCCTGGAAACCCATTGCAAGATTATTTGCTTTTGCACTAAACATAGTATTCCATTTTCTAAATAAGTATTTTGGATAGGATGCACTCACAAAAGTTTCTATATACATAAACACCAACGGTAGAGATTGCAGCTTTACATCAACAGTCAGTCATCATCACCGTCATGGCTCGACCACATTTCAAACAACGAGAGAGCAATTAATGGTCCAAAAACAGGCGGTAATGGTGGAGGTTTGCTGAAGGCAACAATAGGATCCATCTTTTCATTTGGAACTAGCACTTTTTCGAAAGAAGCATTGCCCTCTTGTCTCTTCCGAGTTGAAGTGGCTACAGTACCTAGTTTTGTGAGGATGTGATTATCAGTAATAAAAGCTGTTAATTATATGATTGTCTTTTTCGCTACAGTTCAAATAAAAACAAGAATCGTTTCAAGGGATGGGATGTTACCCCATGATCCCGTCATAGGGCGTATCTGCTTGAATTTGTATTTTGCAGGCAATAATGCAGCTATTCCACGCATACGCTATGATATTGTGATCCTTTAAACAAAAAAAATAAAAATAAAAATAAAATGGTTACTACTAATTGTGAGAAATTTTATATTACTGGAGTAATTAAATAGACGAATTATTGTAACGTGTCGGTTATAAGTCATCAAATTCCTTGCTTCTGCTTAAAATATAGGCATCAGTAGAGAGCACGTATCCACCAAAGTAACAACTTTCAAGGATACAAAGATTTCAAGAATCACAATAATAATAATGATGGATTAAACACTAAATCAAACCAAAAGCTAGAGACTTTGGAAACAAAAATCCACATACAAGTTGTCATTCACTCTAACCATCTTCACAAAATAACCATCAATTTCAATAACTCCAAGATCCCGTTTTCAAGAAATCACCTTAATCCTAAAAATTAACCACATTTACATAAAAATCTCCAATTCTCATCAAAAGAAGACGTCAAGCCTACTGCAAAAAACACAAGAAAGAGAATTATCCATACCTTTATTTGATGATATAATAAGATCTCCTGCAGTGCTGGCTTTACTTCCTATGGAGCAACAGAAGAAAGACACCCGGGAAAAATGGAGTTGATGTAGAGAGTGAGAGAACTTTCGGGAAAATTCAGGTTCCACGTGGCATGCGACGAATTTTGTTCC
>Ga0325405_1000443_pt1 | contig 39971 bp, 24 predicted proteins | sample PopdelMetagenome_21_FD_205663 | JGI IMG/M metagenome (GOLD analysis project Ga0325405, IMG submission 205663) | Populus deltoides microbial communities from Bellville, Georgia, United States - Xylem-Control-R2 | ecosystem: Host-associated > Plants > Phyllosphere > Stem > Wood/Secondary xylem... | reverse complement strand
GCTATCACTTTTACAAAGTGTTGAAAAATATTCTAATAATTAATTAAAATTAATTTTATGAAATAGAACTTTAGGTTACAATTATAAAAGAAACTAAAAGAAGAGGGACCAACTTTAAGAGAAAAAAGAAAAAGAAACAAATACCATTTAGACTCTGGCCTAGAAAACCTCACTTTGATCCCCAAAGTTTCAGTTATTTATTTATTTGGCCCCTATTATTTTAAAAATTTATAATTTAACCTCAAATCTTATTTATTTTACGTTTCAATCCTTAAATGTTGAGAGAGCAAAGTGACAGTCACAGGAAAATATAGAGAGGAGAGAAAGCGCATAGAAAGCCATATTTCAGCTACCAAAAAAATTTAATATAGGTGTTCATGAATTCATCTTCCAGAGGGATGCTCAATAAATGTAGTGTTTCTATTCAATCATTCTAGAAAAAAACTGATTTGGATCCATAAAGTTTTTTTTGGATTGATTTTCAGTCTTTAAAAGTTATTAGAGTGTATTTGGAATTGGAAATGGGTTTACTAAGGTTTCTATAATATTTTTAATTGAAAATAAATTGAAAAAATAAATCTGTGTGATTCAAAAGCTCAAACCTCAATTTTTTAGTGGCTAGAGATTACTAGAAAATTGTTAGTCAAGTGGTCTGCTATGACAAACGACATCTCGTTCATTTAAAAAAAATAAAATGAATAATATATCATCTGCTCTATAAAAAAAAAATTCAACCAAGCAAGATGGCCTAACTTTCGAGGTCCAAGTATACCAGAGCCTTTTCATTCCTGGCAGGGGCATAGATCTACCTATTAGGCCCAAAAGTGTTTGGCCTCTCTATTTTATTTTTGATTGATTTTTTATTTTTATTTTAATTAATAGCTCCTTTCTCTCTTTGTTTATTTTTTTACTTTTCATGATTTTTTTATTTAAATTTTAATTAATACCTTCTTTTTAATATTGTTTTGTTCATTTAAAAAAAATAATAACTCATTTTCTTAATTGTTTTTATATTTTTTTAATGTTTCAAATAGATTATAGTGATTTTATTTAGATTTTATTTTATTTTATATTTTATATAAATAAATTGTATTTGTATAATTACAAAAACAAAAATTGTTTGTTCTTGACAACCAAAATTAACCTTTAGATAAAAAAAAAATATATAAAATAAAAGGGACAATCAAGGTTAAATATATGAATGTACATGTATATTTTTATTTTTACGAGGAAGATTATCTTCTTCCTCTTTTAGTTTTTAAATAATTTATCACCCGTGCTTTCATTGCGAGTTAAATATAAAATTTTGGAACATAAAAAAATACCCAAATCGTTAAAAGAAATTTGGCATTGTCATTAAACTCGATGCAACAGTTCAAATTTAAAAATCATAACTCGAGTATTTGATTATTATTTAGTCAATTTGTCAAACCCACAACCCCGGTTAAGGACTTCACTAACCCGAATTCATTTTTTTATTTTATTAGATGATAGAAAATACAAAAATTGATTTACTATCAGCTCAATACTCAAAAATAAAATTCAATAAAAATCTCACACTAAATGATAGATTTGAAAAACAAACTAAAGATATAAACAAAAGGCCCAAAAAATCTCGACTCGACTTTTTAATTAATATTTAGTTAACCCATCAAACTCATAACCTGAGGTATGAACTCCACTTGATAGATTTTGTTTTTTATTTTATTTTATGATAAGAAATATGAAAGTTGATCTACCATCAACTCAATACTGAAGGATAAAATTCAATGAAAATTATATACTAAATGATGGAATTGAAAAAAATACAAAAGATATAAAAAAAGGCTAAGAAATTCCAACCTGATTCTTTAATTGATAGTTAATCAAACTTGCGACCTGAGTTATGAATTATATTGATTTTATTTGTTTTTATAAAACTTATTATATGATAAGAAAATATAAAAATTGATTTATTATTAATTTAATATTGAAAAATAAAATTAAATAAAAACTTAATAAAAATTAAAAAAAAAACTAAAGATAAAAAATTGATGTTGATAACAAAGCCAAGCAATAACCAAGCGAGCCAAGGATTGAAGTTGATAACATACTACCAAATTAATATATTTACTTAGCTCAGTGTAGCTTATTTTATAAGCTATTTGGGTGGTTGGAAGGTGACATGACTCGTATCCTGCATATTTAAAATAATTTATAAATTGGTTTACGCCCTTTGACTACTCTTTTTTTTTTTTACTATAGTTCAAAAATTAAGCTACAAGGGTTTAGATATTTTTTTTTTTTTTAAAGATGTTTATGGATATACTCTATTCAGGTTTGGATTTGTAATTATAATCAATTTAATTTTTAATAATTTATAAATTATAATCTTAGTTCATTTAATTTTTTTGAATTGGAATGGGTTGAATATATCATATTGGATTAATTTACTTTTATAAATTTTACAAATATTATTTGGTTAGGTTTATGAATTTTTTAATTTCTACATGATCCTAAAAGAAATAATTTTTGAACACTACAATTAAAAAGAAAATCAGGCAAAAATCAATTGAGGTTCTAAAACAATACAGTCAACAGAAGAATTTTAGAGTTTGAAATGGATATGCACCTTCACACACACATGGGAGAATAGCAAGTTCTGGCCTTGAGATGCAGTAGAATTTAGTTACTTTTTCAGCAGCTGTCATACGTAATTCAGCCTCATTATCACACAGTAACCGCATATACGCAAGGACCAAGTCCCACCTTAGAAACAACTAGCTGCTTCGCCGGCGCTATGCGTCGATCAATTTTTTTGAATAAAAAAATAAAAAGAAAATTTAAAATTTAAAAGTTTTAGTTCTTTCTATAAAAAGTTATACTCAAAAGTTTTGGGTCTGATTGTAATGCTTGACTCAAGAGTAATATTAATAATAATAATATTAAACCTGCAGTACTCAAGTTTAAGTGAGTTTGACTGCAACATCAGACCTAAAAACCTTAAAATATGATAACAAAATAGAAAAAAATTTAATATTACATAATGAAATTAAACAAGAAAAAAATATTAATTGAAAAGAAAAAAATAACAAAGCAAAGCACTATTCTAATGAATAGTGCTTTGCGAGCAGGGGCATAACAAAATCTCTTCATGAGATCATAATAATCTAATGAAAAGTAGACAAAACAAATCATAAATTTTAATTTTTAATCAAATCGATATTAAAAGATGAAATTAGGAGAAAAAAACTACTTAAGAAAAAGAAAAAAATTTAAACTGGTTTAACCCGCCAAACCAGGTTAACCCGTTAAACTTGGGATCTATGTCATGAGCATGTGATAACTAAAAAGAAAAAAAAATTAATATTAACAAACCCAATTAAACAAAAAAAATATTAATTAAAAACAACAAAGAAAATAGCAGCAAAAAAAACCTATAACTAAAAGGTATCTACCTTTCACTATGGATTTGCACGTGAAAGGTTGATTTCTTTTGGTTATAATTATAATATTAAAAGATGAAATTAAAAGAAAAAACAATAACGAAGAAAAACAAATATGAATCAACTGGGTTAACCTGATTTGACAGGTTAACCCCTCCAACATGAGATTTGTGTCATGAGAGTGCGATAATTAAATAAAAAAAATTCATATTAATGAACTAAATTAAACAAAAATATTAGTGAAAAAGAAAAAAACACAGAAAAAACCTATAAGAAGAAAAAAACTAATGAAGAAAAAGAAAAAAAATCTAAATTAATCAGGTTAACCCGTCAGACCTGAGATCCGTGTCATTAAAGTCTTATAACTAAATATAAAAAAAATTTAATACCAACAAACTAAATTAAAAAGGAATTAATTAAAAAGGGAAAAACAAAGAACGAAAAAACCAATACGAAGAAAAAAACTAATGAAGAAAAAGAAAAAAAATCTAAATTAACTGAGCTAACCCGTCAAACCTGAGATCCGTGTCATGAAAGTCTTATAACTAAATATAAAAGAATTTAATACCAACAAACTAAATTAAAAGGGAATTAATTAAAAAGGGAAAAACAAAGAACGAAAAAACCTATAAGAAGAAAAAAACTAATGAAGAAAAAGAAAAAAAATCTAAATTAATCAGGTTAACCCGTCAAACTTGAGATCTGTGTCATTAAAGTCTTATAACTAAATATAAAAAAATTTAATACCAACAAACTAAATTAAAAAGGAATTAATTAAAAAGGGAAAAACAAAGAACGAAAAAACCAATACGAAGAAAAAAACTAATGAAGAAAAAGGAAAAAAAATCTAAATTAACTGAGCTAACCCGTCAAACCTGAGATCCGTGTCATGAAAGTCTTATAACTAAATATAAAAAAATTTAATACCAACAAACTAAATTAAAGAGGAATTAATTAAAAAGGGAAAAACAAAGAACGAAAAAACCAATACGAAAAAAAAAACTAATGAAGAAAAAGAAAAAAAAATCTAAATTAACTGAGCTAACCCGTCAAACTTGAGATCCGTGTCATGAAAGTCTTATAACTAAATATAAAAAAATTTAATACCAACAAACTAAATTAAAAAGGAATTAATTAAAAAGGGAAAAACAAAGAACGAAAAAACCAATACGAAGAAAAAAACTAATGAAGAAAAAGAAAAAAAAATCTAAATTAACTGAGCTAACCCGTCAAACCTGAGATCCGTGTCATGAAAGTCTTATAACTAAATATAAAAAAATTTAATATTAACAAAAGAAATTTAAAAAAATTAATTAAAAAGGAAATAAAACAAAAACAAACAAAAGGCATCAGTCTTTTAACTATGGACTGCAGTGTACAGTCCACAATCAAAGGCATAAAAATGGCAAAAAGCCAAAAAAAAAAACTACAAGCATCAACCGATAACTAAATAGAAAAAAATGAATATTAATGAACTAAATTAAATAAAAAATATTAATTAAAAAGAAAAAAGAAAAGAAAAAAACCCTATAAGAAGAAAAAACCAAATGAAGAAAAAGAAAAAAAATTGAATTAATTGGATTAACTCGTCAAATCAGGGATCCGTGTCATAAAAATCTGATAACAAAATAGAAAAAAAATTTAATATTAATAAACTAAATTAAAAAAATAATTAAAAAGAAAAAAACGAAGGTATCAGCCTTTTCACCGTGGACTGCACTGTGCAGTTCACAGTGAAAGGCATAAAAAGAAAAAAATCAAAAAAAAAACTAAAAGCATCAACATTTTCACTGTAGATTCCATACAATATTAAAAGATAAAATTGAGAAAAAAAACTAATGAAGAAAAAAAAAATCTGAATCAACTAGGTTAACCCGCCAAACCAAGTTAACCTGTCTAACCTGGAATTCATGTCATAAAAGTGTGATAACTAAATAGAAAAAAAAATTTCATATTAATGAACTAAATTAAAAAAAAAATTAAAAATGAAAAAAAAAGAGAAAAAACTAATGAAGAAAAAAAAATCTGAATCAACTAGGTTAACCTGTCAAACCTGGGATCCGCATCATGAAAGTCTGATAAGTAAATAGAAAAAATTTAATATTAAGATACTAAATTCAAAAAAAATTAATTAAAAAACAAAAAAAAAACTAAAGGCATCAGCTTTTTTACTATCAATAAAAAGCTTAAAAAGAAAAAAAAAACAAAGTCATATGCCACGGGTTAATTTGTTTTTTCTTGCATAAAAAATATCAAAAAAATGCTAAGATGTAAGAGTGTTAGGTTTTTCTGCAAAGATATACCAAAGAGTATTGGGTCTAGCTGCAACACTTGACCCAAGAGTAATATTTATAATATTAATAATAATATTAAACTTACATGACTCAAGTTTAAGTGAGTTTGGCTGTAACATCAGACCTAAGAGCCTTGGATGTGGGTCTGACTGTAAGGTCGTGTCATAAAAGTGTGATAATTAAATAGATTAATTAAAAAGGAAAAAAAAAAGAAAACAAAAACTATAAGAAGAAAAAAACTAATGAAAAAAAAGAAAAAAAAATTGAATTAACTGGGTTAACACTTCAAACCAAATTAACCCGTCAAACCTGTGATTCGCGTCATGAAAGTTTAATAATTAAATAGAAAAAAAATTGACGGGTTAACCCAGAATTAACTGGGTTAACTTCTCAAACCCGAGATACGTGTCATGAAGGTCTGATAATTACATAGAAAAAAATTTAAAATTGACAAACTAAACTGAACGAAAAAAATTAATTAAAATAAAAAGAAGCAAAAAAAAATTCGGGTTAACTCGTCAAATCAAGTTAACCCGAGATCCGTGTCATGAAAATCTGATAACTAAATAAATAAAAAATTAACATTAACATACTAAATTAAATGAAAAAATTCATGAAAAGAAAAAAACAAAGAAAAAAGCAAAAAAAAAAAAACCCGAAAGGCATAAAAAACGAGAGAGAAAAAAAAGACAGCTCAGCCTTTGCACTATGCAGTCCAAAACCTGGTCAACCCGTCAAACTCGGGATACGTGTCATGAAAGTCTGATAGTTAAATAGAAAGAAATTCAACATTAACAAACTAGGCAAGGTTCCCTTCCAAGACTCCATACATATGCGAACCCAAATTTACATACAAACTTATCCTTCAAAACTCAATCAGACTTCAACGCAACACTAATAACAAAATAAACTTCATAATATAATTTGATTGTCTTAATACAATAGTTCATATAATTTCATAATTTTGAGGCACTGACTAAACATAAAAGGAAGTTATAAATTACAACCAAAAATCAGGTTCAGAAGGTTCAACAAAAATAACTTGCTATCAAGCTATAAGTCTGAAAAGATAAATAATGAGAGGGTGAGTTCAACAATTCAGTGAGTAGATAACGTTCAATATACACACGCGAGGTACTACAACAATGAGAAATATATATACAAGTATGGCTTTAGGTTCTTATATGAAAGTTTTTCAAATAGGCCATAACAAAAAGATCATATAGTAAAACTCGTCAGAAAATCAAAATGTAATGAACATAAGGCTTCGTACTGTGGGATGATCAGTCCACACAGGTTGGTGACTCCCCCGACCAATTAGGGTTCAGATATGATGTGCACAAAGACTAACACTACCCTGTTAGCATGGGTATTTTGACTGACATACCACAGGTTCATAATCATAATCAAACAGACATATTTATATCTCAAGGCTCAACTCATGACATCAATCAAATGAGGAGCTATCAATTCAGAAGTCAATTTAAAATATATACTGGCTCATATCAAGAATTCAGATTTAATAATTGATCATGCTTTATCATAATAAGGATAATAATCAACATATATATTATCAAAAAGCATGATCCAATTCATACTAACAAATCAAACATTTATAATATTTTTCATGCATATGGAAAATTATCTACTCACCTGACTCGAAAGCAAACAGTACTCAAAAGCAGATACTGAAGGAAATCCTACTAACGTCCCGCTGGTAGAACATCAGGATTATCTGAATACAAATGAGACATATTCAAGAACGACTTAAAATAACATTTAACCTATTTAATACACTTAACTAAGAGTGTATTTTGTAACCCTATATGTTTTTTAACTAACTAGTCAATTTTTCCAAAAACTCAAAATCTAACGGTTTTTTCGAAATTTAATCCATAATAAAATAAATAATAAAATTGATAATAATTCACTAAATAACCCTCAATTATTCATCAAAACAATCTGCAAAAGCTAATATTACAGCTAGGGACCAATCTGAAAATTATCATATTTTTAAGGGTCAAATTGTAACTTTTGTCAAATTGAATGACCAAACTAAAAATATCATAAATCCATGACTATACTGAAATTCTGACCATAATTAATCCTCAGTTCTATCCAGAATATCTCATTATGCTCCAGGACCATTTTGGAATTTTACCAAATTTTTAGGGTCAAATTGGAGGACTAAATTGAAAATGTTAAAAGTTCATAACTATACGGGCATTCTTTCCATAATTCATATTTTATTCTGTTCAAAATCTCGGAATATGCTCCAGGGACCAATCTGTAATTTCTTTCCAAAGTTTGGGGACTAAATTGTAATTTTCACAAATTGAGGGACCAAACTGAAATTGTCATCTTCAACCTCCAACCCAGAATTTCAACAGAAAACCTAATGTTCTTTCCAGATTTCTAACTCAAAATTCACTATTTACACAAATCATAACTCAAAATCATCATCTTTACCTACAATCTTCCATAATCAACTAAATAATCAATTACCCACAACAATCAACCCTATAACATTCAAATTAATTCATCAATTAAACCTAAAACACAATCTTCAAAACCCTAACATTCAACCAAAACAGAAATTTAAAGCTTAAATAACACATATTTATACATAATCTTACCTTTAAACTTATTTTCTCAAACTCCCTTCTATTTCCCTTATCTTTCCCTCTTTTCTCTTCTTCTTGTTCTCTCTCTTCTCTCTCACGGTTTGCTCTCTAAGAACACAGCTTTCTCTTCTTCTTTTTTACTTTCTATTTATATTTATCATCTCTTTATTCAATTACTACAATACCCCTAATTTAATTATACTAACTCTTTAAGCCTTCAAGGGCTTTGTTGCCTTTTCCTATCTCTTTTAATACAAAACATCACAAAATCTGAATGAAAAAATAATTCAAAAGGTTGCTTTGAAAAATTAGAGTGTCAAACATGGAAATCGAGAATGAGAGAGAAAAGAAAAAAAAGATTGTCAAAGCCAAATTGGAGGTCCATTAGTCACCCATGCTACTCGAGGATGGAGGAGTTGCCAAGACAATTCAAATGCTACCCCCATAAGCCACCATTTGTCTGTCAAACATCTCATCACATGCCACCTAAATAGAGTCGAAACAACTCATGCGCTAACACGTGCAATGCATGCAATAATTTTTTTTAAATAATATTAATATTTATTAAATTACAAAATTATTCCTTGGCCAACTTAATTATAACTAAAAACAAGATGAAAATACAAAAAGATCATTGAACATCGGTTAAAGAAATTTTGCTTTTAAAACTAATTTAATCATTTTATTGTACTTAAAAAATAAAAAGTCAAAAAATACCCTAGACACCAATTAAGTAATATTTGATATTAAGGGTAATTTAATAACTCTACAATGCTTTGAAAAGTTGAAATGACCAATTATCCCATGATCAATCTGGTAAAACTAATGGACCTTGAAAAATGGGTTGTATTACCCCAAATAGCCAGTTTAATGACTTTTACTTGGAATGACAAAATGATCATTACAATATCAAATTCATAGTATAATATGTTTTGGTTTACGGTAAAAAAACTAATAGGAATTAGTTTTTTTAATAAAACAAATCAAGTTTGCAAAATTTGATAAAAACAAGGATAACATAAAAAAATACAAAGGAGTTTTAGAGATAAATTAATACTTTAATTTAAAAAATGAGAAATTTTTATTCAAATACAATATTTATCCATCTAAAAAATTAAAAAGCTAGTTTTAAAAAAGTTATACTGAGTTTGGAAAATATAGTTTAGAGGTTCTTCATAGTTTACTATTACAAGTTTTTCACTGTTTTTCTTATAAAGAAAATATATAAGAAATTTAATTTTTCTCTTTTATATACAAGTATTTTTTAGTAATGTAAAAATTAATTTCTTTTTGCATTTTTATATTGAGCTAGTATTATAAGTTTAATTTTTATTATAAATTCAATATAAATATTTTTTTTCAAGTTAACAATATCACTCTAACATGATAATTTTTAATTTGAATGAAATAAAATTAATATTTTATAATTATATTACCATGAATATAAAATATTAAGATGACTATTATAAATTATAAATTTAATTTCTTATAAAAACAATTTTTACCTTGATGTATTTTTATTTTTTTAATGAAAACTTTGTTTTCGTTTTCAATTAATAAACATGTTTTCTAATATTTTTTTATTAAAACAAAAAAACTAAAAATGAAAAAAAAATGTTAATGAACGTGCATGGAATTATCAAAGATGTGCCAAAGCATTTGGCTAGTTTATCATGTAGAGAAGGCACATTGTAACGTGGCGCAACGGAGTATTAAAGTCCCGTGGTTGACACAGTAAAACTCTAGATTCCGAAAGCTAATTTATTTAATAATATATTAAAATAATATTTTTTTATTTTTAAAAAATTATTTTTAATATCAAAATATAAAAAAAATTCAGAAATTAAAAAAATTAATTTAAATCTAAAAAAATTATAAAAATTGAATGCAACGTCAAATAAGATCCTTGTATATTTGGTAATAATATAAGTATTTTTTAATTTTTTTATTATAATTTATTAAAATAATTAAAAAATATTAATTTAATTATTTAAAAAAAGAAATTTAAAGAACATATTTTTACCACATAAACAAACACTCAAAACCACAACGCCATGTGTCGTAATTCTAAGCAGTTCCACGTCTTGTGGATACCTCGAGTCGCTCCGACCCCAACGTTACCCAAAATAAACACAGCTCCAACTTTCCCTCTTTAAGCTCCTCAAAAGCTACAATCCAAGCTCTGACTTCAAAAACCTCTCAACCAATCAAAATCAAACCCTACTAACACATCTTCTACGTGTCGCACTCTTATTAGGGATAATGGTATTACCGTAATTTCTACAAGGACCAAGGGCATTTCCAGATCAAACCTGTCTCCTCCTCTCTTCCTCTTAAACCTCACTTTTTTTCTCCTTAGAAACCCTCTTTTTCTTTTTGCTCATATTTGCAAAAGGATCTCTCAATAGCCGCCATGGCCTGGCTTAACCGATTAGCCATCACCGCAGCGCCATCACTCCGTCGTGTTAGCCGATTCTCCGACAGTCGAGGTTATGGATCAGCAGCGGCAGTCCAATTCGACTATGATTATTATGATGACTATTATTCAGACACCGTAGAAGACTACGGACAGCTTAATCGGCTAAAGCCGAATTTGGAGTCGGTGGCTGGGTCGGCTTCAGGGAGAGGAGTGCAGTGGGTGTTAATAGGAAACCCAGGAGCTAAAAAGCATGTTTACGCAGAGAAACTCTCGAAGCTTCTAGAAGTTCCTCACATTTCCATGGGTACCCTTCTTCGTCAAGAGCTTAACCTTAACTCTTCTATTTATAAACAGGTGCTTTTTTAGGGGTTTTTTTATTTTTAAGTCTTGGTCTTTATTTTTTTTGGTTAATGGGATTTGATATTGATTGGTTTTTGGAATGTTTTGTTTTTAGATTGCAAATGCGGTGAATGAGGGAAAATTAGTGCCTGAAGATGTGATTTTTGGGCTGTTATCAAAAAGGCTTGAAGAGGGTTATTATAGAGGTGAAAATGGGTTTATTTTGGATGGAATTCCCCGAACGAGAATTCAGGCTGTAAGTTTCTCGTTTTCTGATTATTGGCATTTGTGTCTCGCAAGCAAGTGGATGATTGTGGGGTTTTGTTTTAATTGGTAGAATTGAAGGACTGTTGAAGGAATGGAAGTTGATTTTATTATTATTATTATTATTTGCATCTTTTGGTGGTGTTTTTATATGTAATTATGGCATTTTGTCTTATGATGATTGAGGAAATGGTGGGATTTTTCTTTGCAGGAGATTCTTGACCAAATTGCGGATATTGATCTAGTTGTTAATTTTAAATGCGGTGAAGGGAATGTGGTGAAAAAGAATCTTATAAGTGCAGAAAATTCTAGTCACTCTGTTGCTGATGCGGGAAGTGTGTCAAATGAAAAGTACCGAATATACGCGCAGGAGGTACAACGTGTTCTTTTTCATTTCTGAATTAGATTTCGCATTATTGGTGTTTTGAAGTGTTCATTTAGTGATTATGAGTTTTTGTTTGTTCAAAACAATGCTTATCTATGTTCTTGCTTCTGGCATCCTAGATGCCTCTGAAAGGGCTGTATATTTTCGCCTAGTTGCATTAGAATTGCATTTTGCCACTGATAGCAGTTTTCATGGCCCTGTGCTTTGTGTTACTCATGATATTTTCCTATTCTTCATTATCAAACTTCGTGTAAATTTTGGATATTGGAGCGTTTATTCAGTTCTCTGGTCATCATTATCGGAATATGGTTACATCGAAGAAAAATGAGTTATATTATCATACGTTTGCTGCTTGAAAGAATATACCACAAAATGTCTTTTCACGTTGTCAAACGATTATTTTAGTCCTTTTGGTTCAAGTGGTGAAAGTTTATGCTCAAGTTAATATTTCAATCGGGGGGGAATTCGGGAATTTGCTCATTAAGTATTTGTTCTTTTATCAGGGAAAAGCGTTGGAAGGATACTACAGGAAACAGCAGAAGCTTCTTGACTTTCAAGTGGCTGGTGGATCTGGAGAAACATGGCAAGGCTTGTTGGCTGCATTACACCTCAAACACCTGAGTGCTGTTAGTTCTTCACCAAAACTGGCTGCTTGATTTTTCTTCCATGCAAACTGCTGACTGCTTCGGTTTCATTCCCAAGCAGGCATGGTATAGTAAATATTTATAATGGGAGCACCATACGAGTTTGTGTGGCGATTGTCCAATTGGAGTTTTGAATCTTTCTTTTTGAAGTTTAGCTTATCTAAGCAGTTGCAATTTTGAGAATGTATGGTTGTAAGGTAATTTTGGCGAGAGATATAAAACAAAGAACACCGGCAAGTGTATTTTTGCGTCTTGTCTCTGATTTGTGGTCTATATTGTGTTTCAATTCAATCTGTCCGGTACACGAATTTAGTTCTGTGGAAGTCCTATGCTTGTTCCCTTCGTGTCTTTTCTTCTTTTCCTCTACTTTCAGAAACTGGGACGGCCTATGAAGCTTTGATTCAGTGATGATGGACTGACTCCACGGTCAAGGCTGGAGCTCCAGGAGTTAAAAGGTTTCTAGATTCAAACCCCGCACTCCTAGAATGATAATGACAGGAGAACAGAAAAAAATGTAGCTACTCAAATGGCGGCAACCGAACCTTGATTTGAACTAATTGTTCGCATTGCAGGCTTGCCAAGTCTTTTTGAACATCAATGTCGTTACATGAGTCTACAAAAAGACTGGCGCTTTAATAACCCTAACACCTTGTCGTAGGAATATTGAGCTCCTTGAGAAATGTTCTGAAGACCAGCTTCAGATACAGAAGTATGCATACGGGATGCTAACTTCCACGTCAGTTACCATGGATCTCTGTCAACCCAGTTTTGGACCATACAAATTCCAAACACTATCAGGGCAAGTTGGCAACTTGGTTTTTAGCTTCAAGACCCGAACATAGTATGTGCAAGCTAATACACATGCCAAAAAATTCAGGAATTAATTAAAACAAACAATACCTGTTTACTTGACCGCTTTCATGAAGCACTTTATCAGTTGAGATTTAAGAATCACATGAAGGTCATGAAAAGAGAGATTTTTCTTCAAAATGCTAAAACAGGCACTCCATTTCTACATGAAGGTTTGAGATGTTCTCTAAAGCTACACGATTTGCATTTTCCTTTTTTACAAGTACAAGGTAACCAAATGGACCCAAAACTGATTGCTGATTTACTACTAAAAAACAAAGAAAGCTAATCATACATTATTTGTACAGACATGTGAATTTACATATATAGTTACTCACTGTTCATCCATATCTCTCTGAGAAGTTCATATCTGATGGTATTGTCAATGCCCTTCTTTGATTTCCAGCTGGGCTTTGTTGGGGCAGGTGAAGACCGCACCCCATCAAGTATGATGGAAGCCAAAGGTGAATTCAATTCATCAAGCTCATCATCACTGGTGTAGGATTTTCTGACAATTGAGGAGCCACTTTTTCTCAGCTTAGATTGACTTCCAAACTCTCCAATGATTTTGGCAATGGAAGCTGCTGAAGGTGGTAAATAGATCGGAGGAGCTGCAATGCATGGTACCGTTGTGACAGACTCCTCTCCAGCCTCAATAGCATCCTAAATGAAAAAAAAAAAGAAGAGATGATTGCTTGTGATCTCGTAATGAGCTTATTCCTGGTGGTGATACCACAGTACTCTTAAATCAGCTAATACATGGTGGCAAGAATACACAGTACTCTTAAATTGTAGTATAGACAAGAGGATGCAATTTGGTCTATGTGGTTCTAGCTAGCTTTAAAATAGAGCCAATTCAAGGTAGGCTTGTGGCCAACTCAAAACCAGCAAATTAATCATTGGAACAGAGGGTAACAACTAATGCAGAATTCTGGGGGTCCAAATTTTTCTGTTCTTGTTTTAAGATCTTTTTGTGCAATTCTTTTATGCAACATTTTGGTAATAACTAACAAGGATTTGGTCCCAGTTAGATCAATTACCAATTTACCAACCAACATTAAATTGCTTGTATATTTTTTAACCAATACCAACTCACTGACAACTTGCACCCTTATAAAAAGATTCATGCTAAACATCATCAGCCTCCAGGAACATGCCTGAGTAGAACCATTGATAAGTACAGAAGTGAAACATATCCATTCATTTTGAATGTGACTGACCTCAGTGTCCAAGGCTTCAAACACAACATCTGGAATAGGATCTGGACAGAACTCGTCTAAGACAAAATTATCAAGAACCCTCTTGATCAATGGTGCAGCAAATGTGGGGCATACCTTCAAAAATAACATGACGTTTATTAAGGATTGAAAACATGGCTCATGCAAGTTTGGGATGAATGAAGGGTGTGAGTATGATAGCTTGCGATGAATAAATAGCATGAGTATGTCAAACCTCTTTTCTGATGGATTTACTTAAGAGCATGTCCTTTGGAAGCATCATGAGATCACTTAATGCATTAAGGAGATGGAAAGGCTTGAATGTCGTGTCTGGTCTCTCATCAATCTCATCGTTTTCATTGTCATCTTCAAGCAAGTCATCATCATCCATACCAAATAGATCAGTCAGCCATCTTGACCAGTTCCCAATCTGATATTTTCAAAAAGTACAAGGAAAGTTACTTCATTAATGGCAGCAATAGAAAACCTTAAACACCCTCTCCAACAATACAGGTTAATGGCTTTCAAATTGGTGTCTCTTATCATCAAGTCTAGTCTTTGGTATGAATAGGATTTATCAACTTGTGAAGACAAATGGACATGCAGCATCAAAATATCATATGCATGCATGGTATGTAGATGTTTTTCTTAGCATGAAAAGCCTCTTTCCCCTTTCTTTCTTTCTTTCTCTTTCTTTTTTTTTCCGGGAGAAGCATGACATGCATTATTCAAATGTGGAAATAAGAGGAGAAAAACAGGTCACATCTAGTACAACTTTTGGAGATGTCAGATGGTATCTGAACTGTCCTCCCCTTCAATTTTGAAAAAGGAAAGGAAAAGGAGATGTGTTTGGCTCCCATTTTACAACTAAATGGTTGTAAATTTAATAGAGGTAGCAATAAAAGACCAAAATGAAGGTCAAACTCTAAAAGATAACAGCAAAAAGTTCCCTTAGGTTAGGCTTCCGTGTCAGAACTTTATCCTCACCACATTTTTCAGTTGTGCACCAGCCCCAAAGCTCGATGACCCTGCTGGAATTGGGAGAACTTTTGGATCACTGATGGGATCAGATACTGGATCAGTTGGGATCTCATCAACAGATTCACGAAGGATAGCATTGAACATTGCCACGTCTAATCTAGCTACGCATTGCTCCATTATCTAGAAACATAATAGTAATATATTATCATGCCATATTGTTTGCAGAAACAAATTATCAATAGTTGGAAAAGCATAATCAAAGACAACTAGTATTAGTTAACAAATGAAAATTAGTTGAAACAAATATCAGCAAACATGTTGTCAACAACCATATGAGTTCAACAATTCAGCACTCTTGTTTTCAGATGATATTTCAAATATTCCTTCCATCTACACAGTAAAAGCAATACCATATGTTGTTCACGTTCAAAGAATTCCATTGTAAGCTATGTTGGTTGTTCACATGCTATAACTTGTCAGTGGTATATAAAAACACATTAACTTTGATGACACCATTGAAATTGATAGATTTACCAGTCTTGCCAGCACAGGTAAACAGCCACATTCATGGCCTCCAGCTCGGACAGGACAAAGTCTTTCACAGGCATCTTTGAATGCCTTCTTCCAATGCTCTAATGAAATGTTCCCTTGGTCTTCATGAACCAACCTTGATGTCCTTCCAAGGTTTTTCTTTGAGCCAGAACTATCAAGTTGAGCAATTTCCTTTGTAGCAGCAGCTTGCATGTGTGGGGTCAGAGTCTGGTGCAGAACCATGAAAAAGATTCATGTCAAGTAATATTAAAGAAGCAGAGTTTCAATATTTTAAAATAATAGTGCAGTTAATGAGAAATCAACAAGACAAGGGAGAACAGGATGAATTAATGAAGAACCTGCCACCAGATTGATTCAATGGTGCGGGAGAAGATCCAAGCTTCAACTCTTTCCAGTGCAGATGTAAATACATGTGGGTCCTCCCAGTCACTGGAATCTTCATAAAGACCATTCTTATTTCCCTTTCGGCTGGGAGATACCTCTTTCCATTTCAATGAAGATGATAAGATCTTGTTTCCCTTCCTTTCCGTATGTTGTCCTGAAGAAATTTTGCTCTCTGTATCACCAATAGTTTGGCTTATAATTGTCCTCAAAACAACAGAGTTTGATAACCAAAATGTCAACCTGTATTTAGAGTGAAAACATGAAACATGAGCTTGCAAAATAATTTTGAGAATATCAGTTAGATAGTAAAGAAAGTAGCAGTAGAATGAATAGTACCACAGGTGACATGGTTTTTTAAACAATTATATTTCCACCACAGGATGTTTTCAGGTTGAAAAACACATCATGGTTCATGGCCAGGGTTGTGGTGTTCCAGTCAAAATAAAATGATTTTCTTTTGTCCTTCTTTCGCTCCAATATTGTTGTGGAGTGGGGTCAGGTAATTTAGCCTTTGTAAGGCAGATACTATATTCACTTGGTCAAACCAGAATAGATAACTTCTTGGGTTCAACATGTAACTTTGATGGGAATCCAACTTCACATGCTTTAGAATGTCAAAATAAATGATGATTGCATGGTGAAAGATGCCTGGAGATGTAGAAATGGATGTGAATTAGAAATACCTAGGAACGTCATTTCCACATGCTTTTGCAACCAGAACCAGTCCTGAAATGGCACTTCTAGCTGCACTAGCTCTTCTTGACTGGAAATTTTCTCTACAAGCATGAAGATATAGTCTAGAAAGGCGGCGAGCCGGAGCATGAACCTTACTCATGGAACTTCCATGCTCAGCAACAACAGAGTAAAGAGAAGCCTCAATAGCAGCAGCTTCTTTCAACTCTCCCTCGAGCATCTTTATTTTGTGTTCCAATTGCTGGATCTTGCCATCTAAAATGGTTGTTCGGGTATCTTTTGGATAAATCTTTGCATTTTTTCTTTCATTGAAGCTAAGGCTCCCAGCACTGTGACGTGCATCTCTCATCAGACCAACTTCATTGTGCTGATTTCTGCTACCAAATCCATTGCTCCTCAGTGAGTCTGATGATGACCTAACAGATTTCACATGCTTTAATCTATCAATTTTGAGGATATTTCCCTTCATATCAAAGCCCCCGGGTGAAGTAAATGTATCACTCCCCAGTGAGTCCTCATCTCTAGCATCATATGGAAAATTATCAATTGGTTCATCTTCTGAGAATTGCTTTTGCTCTTCCCCATTCTGACTACGCTCTTCATTTACTTGAAAATCACCAGAGATTGTATTGCCAAGCTTTGCACCCACGTGGGGATTTTCATCTGAAGATGTATTCTCATTATTGTTCTGGAAAATATCACCTCTCCTAATTGTGGTGATGCTATTATTCAACTTTCCATGAACTTCCTGCCACAAATCCTGATGGCCATTGCTTCTCTTGCTGGTATTAGCCTCTTCATCTTTGCTTTTGTAAGTGAAGGATGGGGAAGAAGAATGAACACTTTGAGCAACATCATCTTTCAGAATTGACGATGGACTAGAGATAGCAGAGTTCATTACAGAAGCATGACCATTGACTGGGCTCCCAACATCAGATGATAAATCTATGGATGACGAATAAGATGAACTTCTTTTCAGCTTTTCTTGTGGTGCAGTCTGTTTTTCCATCTCAATCTGTGAAGCTGCAGTAGGCTCCTTGTTAACAACATGCTTGCTCTCTGTCATTCTGACTGATCCATTCTGCAATTCAATATGAAGGGTTAACTTTATCTGTTAGTTACAATGGAAACTAATTTCACAGGATGGCCATCCAGATGCGGAAATGCAAGAGGTTGTTCCTTTTATAGGTCCTGACAGATGAACAACATGTTGCAAAACATAATTGCTGAAAACTAGAAATAAGCTGTCTTGACAGGATTTGATAAGAACCTGAACAGATGATTGGTAATTATTCAAATCTGGTTCATGTCTGAAGTTTCTGGATAATGGTGGAGCTTATTGATTGAACACCGTTATTATTTTTCAATGGTAGCAGTGATGGTAAAACCTTTTTTGTTTGTTTATTTTTTTGAGTCATCATAGAAGTAGAAAGTTGATGCAGGCCAAACTGGTTAACTGATAAATAGGTTCAAAATTGAATACTTGATTTGAAAAGTGAATCCAAAGAATCAAACTGAGTACCTCATCATTTTGGGGAGGCAAACCCCCATTTGCCAGAGATGAGTGAGACGAAACATCATCGTCAGTGAAAGAGGCAACCTCGGCTTCTTCAGCGTATCCTTCGTTCATTAATGCTGAAACTGATTCACCACCATTCTTGTCCATTGATACCCCTTTTGACAAGGATGAGGAGGTAGTGCGGCCCTTATCAATTGGCTTGATTTTAAAGTACAAAATAGGCTGAGGTGTGCTCCTAAAGCTCCGCTTGCTGTTTACTGGAGCAGTTAGGCTTATAGTTTCCTTGATGACACCATAATCTGCCAAGTCTACAACAGCAGTTGCCAGCAATTGAGCCTTATCCCTTCGAGGCTCATACAAATTGAATTCTAAGCAATTTTTCTGGAAGGTATCAGTATCCTTGCCTTTGACAGGCACTTCCCTCAACAAAGTCACAGGTAATCTAAAAGACTCATTGAACTCAATTTTCCCCTCACCAACAACAGTCCCAAGCGAAGGAACAACAGTGTTGGTAGACCCAGAATTGCGATCGCCATTTTCCCACTGAATGAGGACTGAACGAAGGGATCTCAGAGACTGAGATGGAGGCCAAGGCTTAATATCCTCAATGTGCACTAAATAATCAACCAGAACTGAGGAGCTTCTCCTGTTCTTTCCATTCATACCTAGAACCATTTCTGAGCATACACTTGAAATCCACCAAATCCAAACACCGTGGCAATGTGGTTATGGTTGTTTAATTATACAGCCTAGAACTCCAAGATCCTAAAATTCCAGAAGGCATATAAAACTCAGATGTTAAAGAATTTCACAGCTTTACAAATATAAGGGTAAAATCAGAACCAGACAGTGTACAGATTAATGACACAAAAGAATTTTTCTATTCAATTGCTAATAAAAGGAAAGAAAAGGAACTGAAACATTTTATATCATTTTTTTATTTCTTAGTACAGAAAATTGTGAAATCTCACTCAAGCTTAGATTAGCTTAACTATTCCCCTTATTTGAGTTTAAAACCCAGAAATTAAGAAACACTCAGAATGTTATAATCTTTCCTTTCACAGCATTTTCTCAACAACCAAGCAGAGCAACATGCACCCCCTACCAACAAAGTTTAAGCCAAACATTTTAAAGTCTCATTAAAGATAAAAATTCACAACTCCAAGGCTATGAAGACAAAAACAAAAATTCCTCACAATTTTTTTTTAACAAAAAAAGCAGAGCAAGATATGTCTTCACATCCTTGAAAGAACTAATTTTGAATAATATCTGCATGGTAAAATTTCCAAATAATGGAAGAAAAAAATAGTAACAAATAAAGCAGTTACTGAACAAAATTGAAACTCATTTTTAGCTCATTAAACTGCTGCGAGTAAAAAGAACATTAAACATGAAGAAAATAAATAAATAAAACAATACTACAAAGAGACGTCGAGTAATCCTAAACAAATCTAACAAAACCAAAATGCAACAAGTTTCTTAGTCACTTTATCATGGTTACACTACTAGATCCACATAAAAACAAATACCCAAAACTTATCCATATTAGAAATGTCAACTTTCAACAAGAACTAGCAAGTACGAAAGGGGAACATTAAAATGCAGGTATCAAAAAAAAAAAAAGAAACCTTAGTATTATAGTAAATTTGTATATATGGAACGGATGGAAATGAAATTACAAAAAAAAAAAAATAGCATTTTGATGTACTCACCTACTACCAGAGATTTCGCAGGATTTAGAGAAACTACAGAATCTTCTCTTTCTGATTTTTTGTCATTAGTCAAGCTGGTTCTTAACTCTGTCTCTCTCTCTGTTTGTGACTGTCGGAGGAAGCTTGTGTGTGTGTGTTTCTGTGTTGAGTGAGCGAGGCAGATAAAAAAAGAGAATGTCTTGTCTGGTAATAAGACATTCATAAAAATAAATTAAAAAAAAAATAGAAAGCAAAGCCGACACCAACATACAGAATTTACCTAATTATTTATATATTTGATTAATTAATTATATTCGATGGAATTAGCTGAACAATGGATAGTTGTTTGCTATTGTTTACGGTTTTTATTTTCTCTTTAAAATAATAGAAATGAAAAAAAGAATTTTACTTGCTTTAGAAAAACTGTAAACTCATGCTAAATCTCCTAAAAATCAATTTATTTTGTTTTGATAAATTTTAATAATTTGGTTGCAGATCACAATGGTTCCGGTTTTTTTTTTAATTGTTGGTTCGCAGTGCTATAATTTACCATTAATATAATAATTTTAATTAAAAATATTCACAGCGAGTGAGAAATGTTGTGTTTTTTGGGTGGCACGTGTAGTGTCTTCTGGTAATAAAATATAAGATTTCACCGTATAATTTAATTCCTAGTCATCTTTTCTTTCATTATACATGACACGTGTAGTCTAAATAATCTCGGTTTATCATCAATGTCTTTCTTTTCCCTTTATTTCTCTCTTTTACACTAACAAATATATTACGGCCCTTAGTGTTATTGATATTTCAAATTCGGTTCTTTTAGTTTTATTTTTATATATTTTTTTATTTTTTTGTTAAAGTTTTATGGTTTTTTAATTTAACCCTTGGTTTCTAATTTGTATAAATAATCATTTTCGATTTGGTACTTTTGCTTTTAATTTTGTATTTTTGTTTCTTTATTTTTTTGACAAATTTCTTATAGTTTTCAATTCTATCTTTCAAATCAAATTTATAATTTTGGTTTTTTCAATGATAATGATTTCACTTTTGTCTATTTTCTTTTGATTTTTATTATTTTTCTTGATTTTTTGTCAAAATTTTTATAGTTTTTAATTATATTTTTCTGATCAAGATCAAGGTTTTTATTTTTTCAATAATAACAATGATAATAATAATTATAACAATGATGATAACGATGATAATGATGATGATAATAATAATAATGTTAGTTAAGAAAATAGTATTAATAATGATAACGATAATGATAACGATAACGATGATAATGATAATGCTAGTTAAAAAAATAGTAATGATGATGATGATATATTATTTTATTTTTTATATAAATAAATTTTTTCTCTCATATTAAAGTGTTGCGCAAAAAATTAAATAGATAACACGTAGTCATGCGGAAAAAAATGATTAAAATGTGTTTATTAATATGATTTAATTAATTTTAAAAATACTTTTGAAACTGTAATTTACTTAAAAATATTAAAATAAAATATTTTTCAAAACTTATTTATAATTTTACCTTGTTAATATAAAAAATAAAAAATATTACTCTATTATATTTTTAATTAAAAAATATTTTTTTTCATATAACCAAGCACGCTATTAGAAGAAGTGTTGATATAGATGCTGGACAGCCTCGTTCATATTAGAAGAGTTTTGTCGTTTACTTCTTTGTTTACAGAATGATACCTCGGGACCAGATTCACTTTTCCCACATAAATTAATTATTTGATTAAAAAAGGTTAGCTAAGGAGTATACGTAACGTGTTTATATGAGAGTTTGTGAAACACGCACTAATCATGCACCGACGGCAGCAGGGCCCAGTGGGCCCGGTGGGTTAATGCTGACTGAGAGTCTGGTGAAGAGCGATCCAACTTAACGTCCACAAGTAGAAGAGTAACCTAACTGGAGTGAATTGACAACTCACGTTGAGTTGCTGCGCGTGGGGGTTACTGTTGCCGTCGCTTTCATACTTGGCTGTCTGCATTCGCCGACATTGTTTATTTAGGCGTCACCAATGCTGTTTCAGTCAAGAACACGCGCCTCCACGCTAGCTATAATTAGCAACAGAGGATTGCATTCGTGTGTTACAAAAGTAGGCTGAGAGATGGAAGTTTCACTCAATCCATTCGGACATCTAACTTTTTTTTTTTTTAAAACTAGCACAGTAAAAATAATAATTACAAGAACCTAATACACGTGGAAAAATCCTTTGTAAATGACTAAATTCAATGTAGATTATAATAATAGATTAACGGTTTTGCCATTAACAAAAAAAAAAAACAATTGTTTATGGCCTAGGATTTTTTTTATTTTTTATTTTTTTAAGCGTGTTTTAATGATCCAATTGCCTCTAGAATTAAAATTATCAGGCATGGCTATAGGGGCTTCTACGTCATTCAATATAAATATTTTTTTTTAGTAATTATTTGGTATTAGAGGTAATATGGTAATTTAATAAATAAATAAATAATTAATAAAGCGCGTGTAGTTGCTCCGCTGTTTTCGTGTTGCATGTGCAGATGACACTGACAGTTAAAAATTGATGTCCATGGTGTCATTGCATTCCTTGTGGCACCATCTTCCTCGAGTGAATTAATTTATTTTATTATTTACGTTTAATTTATAATTATGAATATATGATCATTAATTATTATTCTATTAATTAGTACATATTATTATCGATGCTTAGTGGCATGATTCTATATTTTTAAATTAGATGTAGTATTAATATCTTAAATATGTGAATTAGAAAAATGAGATTATTAAATATATGAGATTTTTTATACTTATTTATTAGGGATGTGATTTTATGAGGTGCCATGCAAAAATTTAAAGAGAATTGTTTTTTTTTTTTTTTAAATCCAGGACAGGTGAAGTCGGTTGCTAGAAAGATACTTCACCTCATTTGATCGGATGCAGGTGATGATTATGAGCATACCTAGTCAAGTGTGGTGCGTAAAAAAACACTTCGACCTAACCCGATCTGTTGTCATTCCCTAAATAGATTCAACTTCAATTTCACAACTCCTAGCATGCTTTGCTTGTAATTTAGAATATAAATCAGCCTGGGTAACCGTGTTTTATTTTCTTGTGTAAAAAATAATATTTGGGTTCTAAAATTAGATAAATAACATAAAAAATAAATCACGATAATCCTGTAATTATAATAACTAGGGTTGAGCTAACTCAGTATATCTCACCAAATTTATTACTCATATCATATTATTATTGGAATAACACAATAAAAAAATAAAAAGAATTATAAAGTTTTTTTTAAAAAAAAATCTTAACTTTTCAAACTTATCACCCAAATTATTAGATCCAAAATATCCAATCTGAAAAAATTATGAAATTTAATTTACAATTAATCATATGTTGAATGATGAAATTTTTTAAAAAATTCAATTATACAAAAGAGTTCTAAAAAATAGCAATTAAAAGAATAAAGATCAAAATTAAAATACTTCGACAAAAATAATGTTGTAATTAAAGAGTGAAATTAAAAAATAATAATATTTTTTTGCAAAATGATCAAAAAAAAATTATAAATCAAAACAATAAGGACCGAATTGAAAAACATAACACCATCAATTTGAATTAAAGGATGAAATTAAAAAACAATAAAACTTTTACAAAATGACTAAGGTAAAAAACTAGAAATCCAAAAAATAAAGACTAAATTAGAGAATCTAATATTTAATAAATTGAGATTGAAGGATGAAATAAAAAAAAATAAAACTTCTATAAAAAAGCAAAAAAATAAAAAATCAAAATAAAATGATATGACAACGCTTTCAAAGAAATGACAGGAGGGCATTTTTAGACATTGAGAGGTGCCTTTCACACGCTCTCGAATAGATCGCACACTCACGTATTATTTTAAAAAATAATAAAAAATTATTTTCAAAAAATAATAATAATTATTACACTCCCCCACAATGAAAGGAACTCTTGTTGAAGTCAGAATCCGACTTGAAAGTCACATCATCTCCACCCTCCTATACTTGAAGCCCGCAATTGAAGTTGAAGGCACAAAAATCAGTCTGAGATGGGGGGTCAATTTTACAGGAGCTTGAGGATGACTTGTGCTCTGCCACTCATGACCCAGCTACCTGTAAGGTGCACCGACCCATTCATAAAAACATGACCAAGATGTAGCTCCATACATCTACAAGTAGGCCGGCCTTAAACTCAAAGCAAAAATGGTTCGAGCAGTGGTTGAAAAGTCTCTGTCCAGATGATCAAAGATTATGCATTACTCCCTATCTCTCTTATCTATTGTGATTATAATATATTATAATCTCTTGGGAAACATAAATTTCCTCATTTGTATTTGATTTTAAGATTAAAATTAGTAATATATTTTTTTTTCAGGTAGGATTTGAAAGCTTCACAGGTATGTCTACCTGATGACAAAATCTCCACAGCAACCATCAACATGGGAACAAAAAAAAATGTTTGCTGTAACCGACACTCTTACCCCTTTCTTTGATGATACTTGTACAAGTGGCAACATGTTCAACATATATTAGTACAGCAACCTTAGCTTAAAGTCGAGCCAGTTGGAGATGATGTTTAAAATCAACATAAAATGGGTTCTTCCCAAATGTTAAGCCATGGCAGGTCAAGACTCAAGGTACAAAGATCATGTCATGTCAGAAACCACCAATTGTAAGAGCTTTGGGTGCATTTGAAGTCAACATTTCGACCAGAAACCAGTGGTGAATAGGAAGACTTTGTCTCTTAAGACACAAGCTACACTGCCAATACCTCAACATGGATATGGTATAAGTTCTCCATGACAGGCTTCAATTCTCAAAGAATATATATAGTTTCTTTTCTTGTTTTGTTCTGGTTTTACAGTCAGATGGTATAATCAAATTGCTATTTCAAAGAATGTTGAAGCAGCACCATCCCTTGAAGATTACTAGTTACAGTCCATTTCAGTCCTTAAATTTTTTATAATTGAAACTCCCATAACCAAATATTTGAAGCTTTGAGCAGCTGGAATTTCTATTTCAAAAGGAAGAATTCAGCTATGCTTAAGGTCAACCAATCAAGTATGACATTTACAACTTTTACATTTCTAAATCTGAATGAAATAAACCTGCCTGAACATATACCTACCTTACGTGTTTACAGAGCCCTTCCACATGGCTGTAGTTGCTTCTTATCAGCTAAAGCTTAATCTCAGGTATAGCACTGCACATAAGTAACAACCATGACGTAGAATCTGATTACTGATCAGCATCAGCCATTGCTTGGACTTGAGCTGCGTACTGCAAGTTCCATAGGACATCCTCGAAAGATGGACGAGTTGATGGTTCAGGAGATATGCATTTACTCGTGATGGAAACCAAAATTGATAATGACTCCTGTGAGCAAGTAGTTAAGACAATTGGATCCACAATTTTTCTTCGACCATCCTGGCTTCCAAAGGATGCCTGACATTTGTAACACCAGATCTCAGAGATATGTCATCAAAACAAATTAAAAACAAAATAAAGGTAAGAATTCATAGGACTTAAGCAAGAGTGACATTATGAAGAATGGAGGAAAACAAGATCCCTTTCCATGTTAAGAACCATCAATTGTATGTTTCTCACAATGCATAAAAACCTCAACACATTTTAAAGGGATAAAAATGGAAACTTGAAAGAAATGGGAAATGGAATGGCAGATTAGAACTAACCATTCAGCTGAATGGTAAAAATGGCAAGCAAAGCAATTTTAACCTTTAAATCGCACATGCGTGCACACACATATATAATAATGTTCCATAAATTAGAAAACTCAAGAACATATGAGATTTTGCAATACCATTTCATTTAGCAGAAATGCTTCTCCTTTCCCTGTTACTATAGGCCCAACGAGTGATTCAAGCAGTATGAACCCAAAGTTGTAGACATCATCCTCTAAGTTTATCTTGTGACTGCAGCAAAAGGATGGAACAAACTATTAAAGATACGGCAGCAGCAATTCAACAGTCAAGGAAATTTCAAACACTTCTTAGGCAGTGAATATTTCTTCCATGACCTAAACATGTCGTTTTACTCATTTATGCTGCCTAGATATGTCTTCAGTCAATTCTCACTTTTGAACTATCAGTCCGGAAATCAAAAGAGACAGCTGCTGCATGTAACTAATTGTTCCACTCAACTGCAATATATGGTGAGCAACAACATTGTGGTGGGTACATTTCATTGTCAAGGGAATAATAGCAACTTGGATAGTTACAGCAATTTACTAGTAGTAGCAATGGACCGGTGGCTGAGCAACAATCCTGGTTATTCAGAGGAGCAAATGCCAGTGAGTGCAGTTTGGATGTTCAGAGTGATAACGAGGCACAACTGACAGTAGTGGATGTTCAGAGGAACAAATGCCAGTGAGTGCAGTTTGGATATAGTCAGCATTAGTGGACTAATAACAGAACCCCGTCTCAGCTATAAAGATGACTACATGATTGAGGAGGTAAGTTAAGGTGAGCAGAATCAATGGCAACTGCAATCATAGTAGCAGAATCAATAGCTGAAACAGTGGTCGTAGGTGTTGGCATTCAGTGATGGTTTCAATTTAAGAAAGCATTATCAGCTGAAGACATTTCATTAAAAATTGTCAAGGAATCAACTTAACACAAGAAATAATGGGGGTGGTGAGATTCAAACTCATGATCATTTAGTCAACAAGTCAAAGAACCATCTCAACCTAAAAGTTAAGTTGTATTACAAATCTCCAAACTAAGATTTATATGAACAATTGAAGTTAATACTGAATCTCCAGAAAACAAACTTCAAGCTTTAAAATTTTTAACATGAACCACTTTTTGTGCATTATATCTAGAACTTAATGCTTAGCAAAGTAGAATACATACCTTGATTTCAGGACATCTCCCTTTGCCTACAAAACAGATGAAATGCATCAGAATACACTCAGAACATAGATACCATTGCAAGTTAAATAATTTAGCATGCGTAGCTGCCAAATGTACCTCAGGTTTTTCAATCTCATCTGTGATGATGGACATTCCATAGTCACTTAGCTTCGCAATCCGATGCTCATCAAGCAATATATTATATGTTTTCAGTCTATTGTTAAAAGCACCAGGAATCACCCCGGTATGTAGAAAATGCACAGCCTTGGCAACACCAATAAGAATTGCCAATCTTTCTGGCCACCCAAGGGCTTTCTCTGGGCACATTTCTGGACATAGATAAGCAGCATTAGTAGTTGTTAGAGACAAGAGGCGATTGATAAAGCTATTGTGGGTAAAATATGGTAATAGCAGCAGCTTTTTTGTAGCAAGTCCTATAGGGTCAACCTGCTTATAAATTGGAAAAACCATGTGTAGTGCAAACACACACGAAAGTTTATGTGCTATTAAAAGGATGTGATCTTATGCTCTTAACCCTGAAGAAAGCAATACTGACCTGAAAGATGAGTACGATAGTTTCCATTGGGCAAATATTCATAAACAAGGAAGACTTTGGTGCTACTAGAATCATTTTGCATGCCACTGTCAACGCAATGACCCAACAGACCAACCAAATGTGGATGGTGCAGCTTTGAAAGCAAATCCAGGCGAACCTTGAGATTTTGAATTGAATGCTTCTTCAACAAAGACAGTGATCGTATAGCAACACAGGTTCCGTTCTCCAATCTCCCTTTGTAAATCTGATAAGTACAAACAGATTAAATTGAACAGGCCCTTTGAGACGGACAAAAAAACTACTTCAACAAAAAAATGCAACAAATGTTGTTCTCGGTGATGAGTGAGAGTGCAAAAAAGGCTTAGAAATTACATCAAATATTGTTCTAGAAGTAGGAAATAGATTTTAACCATATGCAATTCATACTCATGGCTGTAATAGTTCAAAATAGGTTTTTCCACTAAATTTTCGAAGAATAGTTGGGTTCTCATGAAGTACCTTCCCAATTGAGCCTTCTCCCATAAATGACGATGAATCAAAGTTGTTTGTGGCTTCCTTTAACTCTTCCAAGGTAAATACACGGCATACTGGGGCTCCTTGTGTCCCTAGCTTGGCTGCTTCAGAAATGAATCCTGAAAGGAACAGGAAGGTTACGAATTAATTAATGCCGAGAGATTCCTTATGAGGAAAATAACATTATAGAAAATATTAGCACGCATTGCAATGGGACATACAAAAAAAGAAACGGTTACTTGACAATGCTGTATGACTTACTGGCATTTGCTAGGACTTCAGAAGAAACCCCAGTTGGTATGTTATCTTGTTCAACCTTGGAAATTATATTCTGCTTGAACGTCCTTCTAGAACGGTATCTTCTGCGCAAAAAGACAACCAACAATGCCAAAAGACTGATAACAAGAACAGCTCCACCAATGGCAGCAACTAATATTCCTACTGCTCTGCATCTTGATTGTTTCCCCTCCTCGTTAGCCACATTACAGTACGACTCCTGATGCTGGTTTTGGGAATCAACGGATAAGCAATTCCCTCCGAACTTAACGACTCTCTTATCTAGCATGCTTCCCAAGCAAGAGGGAAGTCCACCGATTAACTTGTTTGAAGAAAGATCGACAAACCCAAGTTTGCTGCCACAAAGAAGATGATTTGGAAGTGACCCACTCAGCATATTTGATGCTAAATTCAAGTAACTGATGTTCGGCAGAGAGAACATGGAAGAGGGAGGTGTTCCGCTGAGATGATTTAAAGACAAATCAAGGTGTTGAAGCTGATTCAGCTGACCAAATTGCCCAGGAATTTTTCCCGAGAAGGAGTTATTGCTTAGGAGAACTGTAATCAACTCTTTTGGCATTCCAGGTAGGTCAGAATCTAACTTGTTCTCTCTTAAATCCAACATATGTAGGCTACTTAAGGTGCTCAAATCAGGCAATTTACCAGTAAGATGATTGTGAGACAAGGCAATATCAGTTAGCGTTATGATTCTGCATATTGAAGAAGGAAACTGACCATTAAACCTGTTACTCTTCAAGCTCAGAATGGTGAGATTTGACAATGAATCCAGCCAATCAGGGACAGTTCCATTGAAGTAATTGCCATCTAAAGTTAGAGAATTAAGCTTAACCAGTCTTGATAGCTGGGGTGGAACTGAACCAAAAAAATAATTTGAGCACAAGTCCAAAACTTCAAGTGAATACAACCTGTGAATCTTATCAGGAAGTGGTCCCCAAATCCCCAAAGACACTAACCTAAGAACTTTCAAGCTAGTTAACCTTGTCAGTGTAGTAACAAAAGAATCAATTGAGAAACTTTCAGATAAAGTTTGATTAGGAATTGCAAATCCATTGAAGTCGTTACTAACCTTGACAAGCTTGTCTCCCATAATTTTGAGTTCAGTGACAGTATTTTCGAGGCAAACAATACCCAGATTTGGACTTGAAGACAAGTTACAAAGGTCTCCATTGTAGCCTTCCAAAATATCCAATTGGGGAGGATGCTCTAAATGCTTCCTTAGTTGCAGAAGAAGCTGTAGCTGATAAGTTTGTGCCTCATGAGTACTTGAAATAAAGAAACTCCATGAAAGATAGACAAAAGGAAGCCAGCTTGACCACCCCATTGAAGACAAATTTCAAGTACTAGACTCTAAATTTCACAGATTGTTGAATTCAAGACAAAAAAAAAAAAGGACCCTCATTAAAATAGAACTTCTATTGCAAGTCCAAGAAGAGAACTTCACTAAATTCTACACTTGAAAACAAGGTGAAATCTCAAGTAAATGTCAGGGAAAAGCAAGGAAATTCTCCCGGGAAAATCAAAAGGGAACGCTTCCCAAGAAAATGCTACTAAACCTTGAAAGCAAGAGGATCAAAACCCCATGAGCCAAAACAAAGGAACATGAAGAAACGAGCAAAGTTAATGAACAAAAAATGTCTCTGAACTCTGGAGTACAGACCAGAAAACACCCAGGAAGAAAAAAAGTAGAGACAAATGCAGAGGGAGTAGTAGTGAGAAACAAGATGAGACCTTGAAGAACTATAAAATTTGAGAGGTAAATGTTATTGTTATGATAAAAATATCTATGCAATAAGTGCCTGCGGTGTTATTAAATGAAAGTTGGACTGGATAATGCAAGAGGTAGTTGAAAAAGGTATGTACTGTAAGGAAAGAAACTGATAACAAGCATTTACTGTTGTGTTCAAGACATTAATGGGGTCGGTTTTCTCGTAGAGAAAGACAAGCCAAGTGGGATTTTGGTGTGTATTTGTAGGTTGTAGCAGAGAAGAGTATAAGGGAGAATGGAAGAAGAAAAATCAGTGGTTTGCTATGTTCTGTCTCTGTAATGTGTGCGCGTCTGTAGATTCTGTACTGTTGAGTGGTTAAACTGAATGCAGGGTTGTCTGTTTTTTGGCCCTTTTCTTTTGGAGAAATTTCTTCACTGTCTTAGGATTCTTTCGGTTATGGCAGCAATGCCATCACATGCTAGACCTTGTCTTCCGTTCCCTCTTTGTTTGAAATTGATTGGCTCTTGTTTCTTTTGACTCCTTTGACCTTTGATCTTTTCTTCTTATGTTTTTGTAAATTGGCAGTGATGACATGGAGAAGATGGCACTGGCATCGGCATCGGAAATGGTTTCACTTAGTGAATGAGGAAAAAAAACACAAAATCCTGCGAAATATTATGATATTTGATCCAATGCAGAATCAGATTTTACCAAAGAAAAACCATGTAAATAGTGAAAAACTAAAAATGCATTGCAGAGCTTTTTACCTATAAGAATATAAATGAAGTCTATCCTATCTCGTTAACTAAATTCTAAAATGCTCTATAATTTTTTACCCACCTGCAGCCCCAACGGGGGCTGAATGGGAAGGACGGTGGTGCTATTGTAACGCAAAAATTCAGCTAAAATCCCTTGAAAAGTCCTAACAAGTGGGACCATTAAGCACGGGCCAGCCTGTTTTTGAGTGCAAAGCCACGTTCTTTAAGAGAACCGTTGCCTTTAAAATAGAATCCCATGAAAATGCGAGCCCAAACTCAAAAAAATAAACATAAAAAAAACAAAAAACAAAGCTGTGTGCGGCCTTTTCTGTTCCTGCCTAGACATAGAGGCATGTTTGTTGGGGGGCAATAGCTGGATACTGAGATTTTTATATTAGGATTTGGCATCTGACTCAGTCAATCCCAATCTCACAAGGCCAAACCAAATAATAGAGCATTTTTTTCATGTCAAGATGAAACCCTAATGTGAGATAGAATTGGATCCACTCCCTCATCTTGATATGGTCATAATTATATTTTCTGACACCGAGTTCTGTAAGAAAAGATGACAACAATCTTGGATTTTGGGAGGTAGAAAATGTCAATTCAGGAATGTCCTGCCCGTGCATAAGAGAGAATGTCTTGTACACAACAAGCATTCAGAAACTTGATCAAGAGATACTGGCCTAACCGCCCAAGGACCATATCTCAAACATTTTGTTTTTTAACGGTTAAAAATCAATGTTAACGAGGCCACTTAGAGTACCTTATTGTTTTTGAATTTTTATAATATTTTAATGTTAAAAATAAATTTTAAAAAATAAAAAAATATTATTTTAATATATTTTTAAGTTAAAAAATACTTTAAAACATAATCTTTATCACTCTTCTGAACAGGCAGTAAAACACTCTCATAAACTAAACTCCACTGTTATGGATAGATGGATCATGGATGGTTGTTGTGTTTTAAGAAATAAACTCTTCATGAAAAAAGCCAGTGTATTGAACAAGACTTGGCTTTTGAAGTTTACTACGAGTTACCTGGTCTCACAAAAGAGAGCAAAAGGAATAAAGTGGAGAAAAAGTACTTGACTAGACGTTGGCGGAGTAATCATACATGCAACCTCCAAAGTTCATAAATTATTGAAGTCAGCAATGATTTAGCACACAAATCTTAAGGGTTATCGCGCATTATTATGCTTTATGTGATCGAAGATGATTCAATTTTCAGTGAAAATGATGTTAAAATGACAGATACACAGTTCCTTCCTTCACTTGATGCTTCTCTAGTTGCAACCAAAAGTAACATCCAGGCAATAGTGAAGTCACTGTAGCAAGCGCCAATTCTTTAAGAAGCTAACACAATGTTATGGCCTGGAATCTGCAAAAAGTAAAGAGAAAAATGCAGAGAACTCTAACTACCTCCCCATGTTCATAGTAATGAAATCATTGCCTCCTTTAGTTTCAGCACACCTAGAGGATGAGCTTTAGATTGATGATTGTTTTGCTCGATTAACATAGCATATGATAGAAATGTACAGTGGCAATCATGCAGTAATGATCAGTCGATGAGCAAAGTGACTTCTTAGATTCTATTCCAGCAAGGGAAAAGGTAGACAAGAACAGGGACTCCTATTTTCAGGCAATATACATGCTGTTGTTTTCCAGTGTAAGAAGAAAATTAGCATCTACTGCATGACAGACAACATTAATATGCTCAGGATACACTAAAGGAACCAAAATAAAGAGGAAAGAGGTGCTGGAAAATGTGTTAAAGGCGACAATGATATGAAGGGGACCAGATAAGCAGTCACTAAAGGGACCAAAAATAGTCAGTTGCCTTATTCTGTCCATCTATCAATTACAAGCCCATCTTCTCCACCCTCCCACCCCACAAGACCTGTCTCAATGATTTATCCTTGGACCATGACCTTTTTTGTCACTAAATTAAAAGCCCTCAAGCTCTATTAGGAGTTACTGCTCTTCTTTTTTAAAGCCAATGATAAGCAGTAACAGTGAATGCAAAAGTATCAGCAGTTTGAGACGTGTTCATGGTATCCCTGCTTGTATTTAGACACATCAATTCATGTTCTTGATCTTCTCCCTTAGACTCGGACTCACTTTCAAATCCTTCTTTATTATAATGCATGTAGAAGGACCCCATCCTTTGATCTCTATTCAAGTTTTCATTGATGATGGGACCGATTCCTTCTCTCCCCTCCTTTTTTCCTCCCCACTAGACACTGCTTGAACCAGATTTACCACAGTAATCTTACTAATATCCTGCCCACTGCTTAGGAGGTGTGAGTGTGAGTGTGTTACTAGTGATCTTTACAAGGCTTACTGGACTCAATTACACTGCTGAAATCTCTGGCCATCTTAACATGGTTAGAGAACCCTGTAGTTCTTATTTTTTAACACTCGAAATTCGAGACCTCTTTGCTAACTGTGGAGCAAGGATTGAGATGTATTGGTCCCCAAGACATTTCTTTCCTTTTAATGGTAGAAAGTAAGGACCATTTGAAAACCTGGACTTCAACTGGAACAACGAAGGGAGAACCACTCAATTCTCTTCTTCTACTTCCAGAGTTCAGTGGCTTCCAGCACCATCATATCAGTGGCATTTGTTGCGCCAACCTCATCTACATGTAGGCACCTGCTTCCTTAAACCTCTTAGAGCCAAAGCTATCCTTGTAAATGTTAGTAATATTGAATTTAGAACAAGAGAGGAACTGTTTTACTCTGGTTAGGCTAAATTCTTGATTTTTTGCCATCAAATTAACTGAAGAAACAGTAAAATTACACTATAAAGAAATGCAGTGATCAAATTAGTCTCAAATCAACCAAGCTCTACGAAATAGGTACACGACCGAAGACTTGACAGTCGAGTCGAACCAAAATGTTCTGCAAAGCACTTTGGATGCTTTGTGGGCTTAAGTTGAGGTGAGAATACCATTAAGCAACTAATATCAAATTCAGTACTCATAAACTAATGATGAATAAAGAAACTAAGCATGAACTCAAGCAAAGAAATTTATAACATTTCACATGTTCTTCAAGAACATGATGTCACTGTCATTCTCACAGAAATACATACCAGCAAAAATCATTGCTGGGACAGCACTAAGTTGTGGAAACTGACAGAAGAATGTAAACTCATCTGATCTCAGTGAATCCTTGAGACAAAACTATAAGAGTTCAATCCTTGATCAAATAATGTGTCGCTCTCATTTAACGAGTCCTTGAAATTCAATCTCGCCCTCGTATGCCTTGATCACTTCAGAGCAATCCTCCTCATGATAACCAAGGAACATCTTTTCAAAATCATTCTTACATATATTTAAAATCCAGTGACACTAACGTCCTTAAAAATCGGCACATTCAAAACTGAGTGTCTTGGACTGATTCTCTTCTCCAAAGCGGCTAGCAACATCTGATGGCCTCGGGCCAACCTTTTTTACGTAGAAATTCATTAATTTCCTAATCTTGTCGAGGTTCAAGTACAAAACTCAAAATGTTTAATATAGAAGTGTAAATGGGGTAGGATTGATTTATGTTTGGTTTGATATACAAGTTCAAAAATTTAATTGAGATGAAACTCGGGAAGAGTAAAATTCTTAGAGAAAATTCACAATATATATGAACATATTAATTGATTAATCCATTTAAGTCTATAATTATATTTATAAAACTTGATTTGGTGTAACGAGTTAATTTGATGATTTATTATTCAAAATTTAAATCAATGATCCATTAACTCGAAGCTAAGTGTAGGCTAGATTTGCTTTTGATTTTTATAGAAAGTTGACCTGATGTATTATTTATTTAACTCGATCAAACTTCAATATAACTCAATTGAGTAAACTCTAAATATTTTTAAAAAAAGTTTTGTTTAAAATAATATTATTGTAGTTATTTTATTTCATTTATTTATTTCAAATAACATCATCATCTTGAGATAATTATGAGTTGACCTGCTAACTTACTAGTCAACCTATTTGAGTCTTATCCGAATTAGACCTTTGAATACTTATGGCTATAACTCAAAATTTGAAATTGGTATCTCAGATGAAAGTTCCAATTTTTATTCTTTAAGCAAATTTTGGTTCGTTCTGAACTACAAAATTGAAAAATCCAGGGCACATGCTGCTATCCACCAAAGAAATCAGTCCGAAGTTAATTCAACACAACCTTTGCCTATGAGCACTTGAATCATTCTATTAGGGAAGTAAACAGACCTAACCATATTAATAACCAGCAGGAAAACCTCCTTTTCTAGGGTCGCTGACACCCACCAGCTCACCCCTACCTTTATTTTTCCTGCTAGTTTCTGCATCAACAAAAATGAATTGACAAATACTCCCACCAGCAAGGCTCTGTAGGACATGGCCCCTTTTACGAAGGAATGTTCTGACATTAGCAGGAACTTCATAGTGTTCACCATATGGTGTCGTCCAATTCTCATACTGCACCACGTTAGGTATCAGCTGCAAAGACAACATTGTAGGGAGAATGTTAGAAGCTTGGATTGCTGGCTGTTCAAATTAACTACTAAGTCTGTGAAAAATGGATGTTAATATGCCCTTGGTTGCAGGCTTGAACCCAATATCCAAATTCTAAAACTCATAGCAGAAATACATATGTTGAAGAAATCAAGAACAGTATAAAATGCTATTACCGGAGCTTAATTCCCATCATGAGGATATATATGTGTGTGTGTGTGTGTGTGTGTGTGGTCAAATTACTCATGAGTCATTGAGCTCAGAATACATTTACACAAATATAGATTAAACTGAACATAGGAACTTACCCAGAAGCCAAACAAACAGCTAGAAACTGGAAAGTGTAGAGCTTGTAAATCTTAATAAATACGGGGAAGACTAATAAAGCAGTTGGGAACAGAATAAAAAATATCAATGAAGTTAGCACCGTGGACATTAATAAAAACCTGATGATAAACTCTTGGAGCAAGCACAGAATGGAGTGGATCCATGCCCCTCAAATGATTTAAGATAACCTCTGTAGTCCCAGCAATGATCATGGCTCCTCCACTTGCACCTACCACGGCTTTCAGTTTCTCATCCTGAAGAAGCATAGGAAGACATGGAAAGATTAAACAGTAGTGCTAGTTATAGAGGCCAAACAAGCTTTGCAATATTAGTTATCTATGTTCAGAGGCCAATAATGTAGGGCATGCTATCCTAGCCCTTTGTGAGTTGTGACCCCACTCGAAAGAGCATATTATCTGTAGGAAGATACTGGGATTCTTTTATCGACTAGCACAAAATTGAGTAGAGGAACCATGATATGTTGAGTAGAAAAATCTCGAAGCATAATACCTTCAAAATGATAGTAGGCGTCATGGATGATAAAGGCCTCTTCCCTGGGCGGATGGAATTGGGAGGTGCTGGAGGTGGAACGTCTCCATTGTTCATGGGGATGGAGAACTCATCCATTTCATTGTTTAGGATTATTCCCGTACTCGGAGACAGTATATTCGAACCAAAATATGCGTTCACAGTATTGGTCATGGAGACAGCATTTCGTTCAATATCTACAACTGAAATATGACTGGTGCCGTGATCATGGATCTGGTTCCACCTGACAGAAAAAGAGTTCAGTGAAGATGATAGTTATAGATGCTGTAATAAATATGATGAATGGGAACATGTGGATTCTTTTGGCAACAATCAAATACACAGTTACTTTTGTTGTTCTGATATTGTGCTTCACAGGCTAGCTCTCTAAATAACAGCATAATACACATCCAGAAGTGCATGCTTGCACCAAAAGAGAAACTCCTTTACCTTATACACAGCTGAATGTAGAAGAGTTTGAAACAGATGCAAAATTAACAACTAAGCAGCAATGAGAAACCTAAAAACGTATTTGGAGTATCATTGCACAGGTTCACATTGATAATCATTTCTTTCATGAAATTTGAATCCAAATGATTTGGAAATGTCTTGCCGGCAAAAAGGACAGCTCCCAGTGAAATGGTACAACGATATTATGACCATTGTGAACATAAATTCTAGCACATGAACATATGCACATCAATTTTTTTTTCCCCATACAGAGACTGCCACGAACATAAATCATATAGACAGGCTATCAAGTTCTCGACCAAAAGGAGAGAGCACGCAGTTTTGTGCTGGTAAGATGCAAATAAAATATATTTAGTGCTTACAGTTATAATCATGTAAATCATCCAGACTCTCATAAAAGAAGTAGCGTACCTGCCACCATAATGACGAGGATCAAAAGTCATATTGTCATATATGGTTTTCTTTAACGTTTCAGCAAATTTGGGAGACAGCATGTCGGATACGACTTCAGTGACATTGATAAAATCAGGGTCACCAAGATTCATTCTAACAGCGAATGCATGTTTTAGAGCTTCAATTTCTCGATGGATCCCAAGAGGGCCCGAAATGCCAGAAGGGGCTCCGTATTGGGCAAGAATGCTCAAAATCTGTGGCAGTGACAACTATTAATCGTAGTCTCTTTTTCTGCGAAGCATGAAGAAAGTAAGGACAAAGATACACACTTACGAGCATCATTGAAGCACCCCCAGAAGAAGGAGGGGGCATTCCAAGTATTTTGAAGCCTAGAATATCAGCAACGATTGGATCTCGCATTTTAACTTGATATCTCCGCAAATCCTCTCTTGTCAAGATCCCTCCAGCCTTCTGGATATCCTTAACCAATTTGGATCCTATTGATCCGTTATAGAAGGCCTCTATGCCATGCTTTGATATCTTTCTGAGTGTGTGTGCTAGTTTCTTGTTGTGGCAGATATTTCCTGGTTGCAAAAGTTTGCCATTGGATGTAAGCAAGTCTCGAAGCCCCTTGTCAGCCAGAATCCCTGATTCTGTTTTGACCATCTGCATATGAAGGTACGGTGAAATTTTGAATCCTTTGCAAGCAAGCTGCTCAGCTGGCCTTACAAGCCTTTTCCATGGAAGCCTTCCACACTTTCTCCAAGCTCTGTGAAGACCAGCAAGTTCCCCTGGAACTGCTATTGAGAGCGCACCTCTAGCTTTTTTAGTAGGCATTGCCAGCATACATATCCTGAAAAGAGAGAATCAATGTGAGTAGAGAGGGAGTACTGGTGGATTGATTCACTAGACAAGGTTTCCCTTGATAAGTCTACGTAACCATGCATTTCCCTCGTATTGTCTGAATAGAAAACGGTACCACCAGTGGAATTGTGGCACCTGAAGAGATCAGCTCTATGAAGGGCTATGGCATGTCTCATATGTAACACCAAGTGCATATAACTTTTCAAGTGAATGATCTCAGTAAAGTTCAACACCATAAAAAACATAATTATTGAAGCAAATCGGAGCACCTCGGAAGCTTTCATAGGGGCAGTTTCTCTCATATCAAAGGCTTGTGCCTCTCCCCTAGCAAGCAAGATCAACATAAAGGATCCTCCCCCCATACCACTTGACGCTAGTCCCACGACTCCCAAGCAAAGAGATGCGGCGACAGCAGCATCAACTGCATGGCCACCTTCACGAAGAGCATCCATCCCAATTCTGGAACATCTGCCATCATCAGTAGCAACAACACCATGGCTTGCCACAACATCATGTCTTTGATGGGTTGGGCCACCCAGATTGCCAAGACCCAAAGTAGGCAGCAGTGGTGAACTAAAGAGAAATGCAAGAGTCGTCCATAATAAGAGAAAAGCTGCCAACCAGAAATATTGTTTAGATCAGCAACAGAGAAACTAAAAACACATTTTTTTTTCTAACTTCGAATGAAAACAATAAGACAGGCAGCCTTCTTGCTTTAAGTTAACATCTTTGTGAGAGAGACAGGGGCGGAGGAAGAGGAGTTTGATGAGCCTCTTGGATCACAAATGTAAGTGACTTTTATCCATATCTAGATCAAGCAATCAAATCAAATCAGACTACATCTAAAATGCTTCGAATTTAGTGAAATAACTGGTGGGTGGGGGGGAATGTGCCTCGTCTAGTTCCAGTTTCTAGCAAAACTAACACTCTTTTGGTAAGAAACAAATTGAACTAACAGCCGCAGCCATCAATAATCCACCAAGACTAATAGCAAAACGAAAAAAACCGATCATACGACTCATCCAGATGCGCATGTTAGAGATGGAAGAGGTCACAAAATAAACGGCAGAGTAGGATTTACTTACATGCAGATGCCATTGAGTACAGAAAGCACAAGCGAAAGGAGATGTATTTCCACTCTCACCCAACTCACTTGGAAGCAGAGACTATCATGGGAAAATTAGGACTCTATATTCTCAATTTATTCATGAACTAATCTATATTATAACTTCCATTAAGGGAAAAGGACAGGTTAACCTTGGCATGCTAAACTAGGAAGCAAATAAATTTCACAGTAACAAATTTATTTGCTACAGAAACCTGTCAGATTCTGTCAATCTTCATTCTCCAAATACCAGCATATGCAAATCCAATCAAAATCTATCTGCCATAGTTATCTCAGAAAGAAAATTTAATGAAAACATTACTCCATAGAGCACACATTTATGATCTTTATTATCCATCTATCTGGCATATGATGCCAAGCCAACGCACAAACAATTAAATGGCATGCTTAACTTAGCCTGGGTTGTTGTTATCTGCAAACATTTCCCAGATTCCTTTTAAAGGAAGAAATTGGATAACTACATTCAACACTCAAAAACTCTGGCATAGAATGCCATGTCAATGCAAAAAAAAAAAAAATTGCAGCTTAGCCGAAGTTGTTATTATCTTCAAACATTTCCCAGATTACTTCTACACAGAAAACTCGAATGTGGAGAAAACAAATTAAAACAGTATATTTTGATGGTAATCCAATCAATAAAATCACAATTTAGTAAACTTGTTTTTTATTGTCCAATAAGATTACTATCAACCTATATTTGATGAAGTAATTAAAACTCCAATAATTCTACGTTTTAATAACCTTGTTTTTTTTTTTT
>Ga0325405_1000436_pt1 | contig 40342 bp, 17 predicted proteins | sample PopdelMetagenome_21_FD_205663 | JGI IMG/M metagenome (GOLD analysis project Ga0325405, IMG submission 205663) | Populus deltoides microbial communities from Bellville, Georgia, United States - Xylem-Control-R2 | ecosystem: Host-associated > Plants > Phyllosphere > Stem > Wood/Secondary xylem... | reverse complement strand
GTGTGTGTGTGTGTAAAGGTCACATGTGCTGGTTTTTAAGTCTTCACGTCATCCCTTTTCAATATTAAAAGATGATGCACCCAGTTAAAACTTCTAATATAAAAAATTCGAGGGTCAAGACGTTTCATTCTGAATCACATATAGTTAATAATAATAAAAAAATATATTCATTAAGATATCCAAGGAGTTTAGAATCATACAATAAAAAAATAATTTAAAAAACAGCTCTCTCATGTACCTAAGAAACCCCACTGTCTTTCGATTCCTGCTAGTAAAAACCCAAAATCTAAACGATGACTGTTTTGTTCTGTTCTATCAGAGAACCATGATCCATTGTTAAGATGTGTCTTTTTTTTTTTTTTTTTTTAAAGTATAGTGGAGGTTGTGTTTTAAAATATTTTTTATTTTTAAATATATTAAAATAATATTTATTTTTTCCATCATATTTTAAAACAACCTAAAAACACTAAAAAAAATTAATTTTAAACAAAAATTTTATGTAAACAATGTTTTAACTGCCAATATTTCAATCTCGCACCTCATGTAATATTTATTTTGGTGCGGGAAATTCAAGTTGGTTTTTAAAATTTTAATTTGTGTTATTTTATCCCTTTTATTTTAGAATTTTATAATTTAATCTCAACATTATTTTTTTCATGTCTCAGTTCTTGGAATGTTGAAAAAAAAGTCATTGGAAAATACCCAGGACCTGATAAAGTGCTTGAATGACCATATTAAAACCACAAAAAAAAAAGATTTGGTGGTTATAAATACATATTTTTTAAAAAAAATTAATAAAAATATTGTTGTCCTTTAACTACATCAGAAAAAGTAGATTGATGTTCATAAGGTTTTTATTTATTTGTTTAGTTTCTATTTTATAGAGTGATTGAGTAGCGTTTTGAGGTTGAAAATGAATTTATTGCAATCTATAAAGTGTTTTTAGGTATTTTGTGGTGAGAATAAGCTAAAAATGAGTTTTTATTTTAGTAATCAGAATTAACATTTAAGATAAAATGAATAAAAATATATAAAATAAAAATGACAACTGGGATAAAATATTTTTTTGTGCATCTATATTTTGCTTTTACTAAAATGATTAGCTTTTCACTCTAGTATTTAATTAATGCTAACAATTCTTTTTTGACTTATCAATTTATATATGTTTTAATTTATTTTATTAAATATAAATAATATCTTTTCATTTTTTAATTGAAAAAAAAACCATGATACCCAAGAATGCATTGTTAATGCAATTACTTTTTTTTCTTGCATTAAAAACTGACTTGAAATCTAAGTACTAGTTGAGATTTAGAAGCTAGCTAGTTTGCAAAGAATTAGAGGAGCTTAGAATATAAAGAAGAAAAACATGGGAAAGATCATATGCTAAGATAGGATGCATGGTGTTAATTATTCCTACTTCACAGTTTATTATTCCATTTTATAACCTAATTTTATTATCTATAGATAAAATATTTTTTAATTATATTTTCTTATAAATGATGATGTTAAATGTTAGCCTTATATTCACATCTAAAAAATATAGTTGAAAGTAGAAATTCTTCTTTTTTCTATTTAGTATAATCAAGTTTTACCTTTTTTCTTCTTACCATCGCCTATCAACAAATTTAATTTATTTTTAAGATTTTTTTTGTTCATATTACAGTTTTCAACCTCTAGATATATAAAAAATAGTCATTTTAAAAAAATTAATAGAGCACTTAACAATTTAATTACTTGAATTCCTATTTGCTTTTTTTTTTTTAAATTTATTTACTTGAATTTATATTTGCTTCTTTTGTTTTGAATTTATTTTTAACATTAATTAATAACATTCTAATAACATTTTGACTGTGTAAAAAAAAAACTCTATAGTCTTACTAAAAGCAAGGGACAATGTAGTTTGTCAATATAAATTTTTTTAAATTATTTTGATGTATTATATCTAAATAGATATTTTAATGTATTGATATTTAAATAAACTTAAAAAATATTATTTTAATTAAATTTTAAATAAAAAATAATTTTAAAAAATATCAACATGTTCTTTATGAGCAGCATTAAGATTTTGGTTATGATTAAGGCCAGATTAAGGCCAGTACTCCACTAATGTCCATGCGTAACCCACTTCTGCACACATTAGTGCTCAACTTCCAATGTTAATTATAAAATAAAACGCAAAGTGGCCTGGGAAGAAGGTATCGAGCAAGTCAGTAGCTTTGCAACCCACAAAGACAGCATTTTTTTTTTTTAAATACCAATTGTGCATCAACCATTGCATTGTAAGAAGCATATGAAGAAAACCATTGTAGGTGTGGTTCAAATAATAAAAATTTAGGATTAAAATATTTGTTTTTTTTATGATTTCAGATTTGAGTCTCGTGGTTATTAATATGATGAATTATTAAAAGTTTACATGATTGTTAATTTCAGGATTCATGGGATTAGTCGAGGTGCGTGCAGGCTGGCCCGGACATCTACGTTAATAAAAAGGAAAAAAAAAGCAAATGAAGGCCTCCCCTAGTAGCCATATTTCTCTGTAGTTGCCATCTTCAACGTTCTGAAGGGGATTGATGGCAATTTTGAACCCCATGTAGAAATATATGTTTATCAAAGTCAAAAGGGAACTTGACAATAAAGAAAGTTGCGTATAATAAGTTCTATTGATGGGTAAGCAAGTTGTTGAGTAGATGTACGTGTCGCCTAGAAATTAAATTAAAAATATGAAAAAAAATACATAGTGAGGAAGATAACAACTAGTCAGACACCGTCCAAAAAAAGTGATAAAATGTATTTGTTTGCTCGGGAGAGGTTTTTTTAAAAAATATTTTTTATTTGAAAATATATTAAAATAATATTTTTAATATACAATATAAAAATATTAAAAAATTAAATTTTAAAAATTAATAAATCTTTATAAAAATACAGTCATGCCGCAACTACAAACACTGAGAATACAGAAGAGGCTTACTTTTTTATTTCTTCCATTTACAAGTCTACAAGTGGTAGAGTAGAGAGGTATCCCAGGTTTTGTTGATTAGCGGCTTCTTCAATAATTAGTCCACGTTTTTCCAGCTCCTTAAGTCAACTCCCCTCTTTAATTAATGAGAGGTGAAAAGAAAGAAAGTTTGGAAATTACACTAATCATCGGATTATAATCTTAACTAATCCAATAATTAACTCATAACTCCTTTTATTTTAGTATTACTCGTTTTTTTAATTAGAAGTCTTGCAATGGCTCACAGTCTCTTTCAAAAGTTTCTGGAAAGGCGGAGTAAATAATTTTTAAAAAAATTTAATTATTTTTTATAAAAAATTAATTTTTTATATGTTTTAAATCGTTTTGATGTGCTGATATTAAAAATAATTTTTTAAAAATTAAAAAATATTATTTTGATGCATTTTGACACGAAAAGAACTTTAAAAAATAATTGCAATTATACTCCCAAGCATACTAGTAAATTTGTTTCTCTAACAAAAGGTACATTTAACATTTCTATCCATCTATATCTATCTATATTGTAGTATAACATAAGTAAGTTTTAAGTAAGTTTAATGATCAAGATAAATAAAATTTTTATGTGTCAATATATTTAAGTTTGACCAATAATACTTTGACATACAATAAAAAACTAAAGCATAAATTATGTTCCTCTTACCATATTTGCAAATAAAAAGAAAAAAAATTAAAAACTAGATACCAAGTTAGACAAGAAAAAAATAGAAGAAATATTTTTATATCACAACTTCTTACGGTTTATTTAAATTATTTTTACTTGAACCAATTAAAGATCATATCATAAAATTTATTTTAAATTTGTTGTTGTTGCTGCTACTGCTACATAATAGATACACTACTAGCCTCCATATCTACGCTTCGCCGCGAGGTCGAATTATTTTTTATGCAAAAAAATGATGTTCAAGTGCTGAAATGGGGTAAAAAAAGTTATAAAAATATCAGTCTTAATCAACCCGAGTTAGCATGATAAACATGTAATCACGATAATCAGGGACAAACCAACCCGAGATATCTCGTCAAACTCATGGCCCAGATTATGAGATTGAAATAACTTGATAAAAAAATAAAGAGGATGTTCCTTTTCGAAGGGCAGAATCGAAGTATAGTGTTGAACAAGTAGGTGTAATTGTTGAGTTCTATGGTGGCGAACTAAATGAAGTCAGTTATAGTGATCCTGCCACTGTGAAAAAATATGCTAGACGCGCACAATTGGGTGAAATTTTTGAATTAGATCGTGCTACTTTGAAATCCGATGGTGTTTTTTGTAGTAGTCCAAGGGGTTGGTTTACTTTTGGACATGCTTCGTTTGCCCTGCTCTTCTTATTCGGACACATTTGGCATGACCCTTTAAAAGTACTATGTTAAGTTTTCAAACTTGTGGTTCGGGTCATTAGATCCAAAGCATCTAATCTGTACAAACCATGAAGTCCAATTCTCAATCAATCAAATATTGAAAGATAAAATTGAAAAAAAAAATTTAATTATACAAAAGGGTTAAAAAATAGATCAAAGACAATTTTGAAAGAAAAAATAAATTTTGTATTTGACTGAAAGGTGAAATTGAAGAGAAAAATCATTTTACTAAAAGAACAAAAAACAATTAGGATCAAAATTGACATAAAAAAATAATATTTTGATTGAAGGGTAAAATTGAAAAGAATAATAATTTTTACTAAAAGACCAAGAAAAAAATTAGAAATCTAAATAATGAGAACCAAATTAGAAAATATAATACCATCAATTTGAATTGAAGGATAACATTGAAACTCAATGAAACTTTTACAAAAGAGGGAAGGAAAAAAAAACAAATATCCAAAGAATAAGGATCAAATTAAAAAATATAATTATTTGGTAAATTAAGATTGAAGGATAGAATTGAAAACAAATAATTTTTTTATAAAAAGATGAAGACCAAAAATAAAAAATCAAAAAAATAAAGACTGAAGTTAAAATACCAATAACTAAGAGGGTCAGACTGTAATTTTCAGGGGAGAGAGAGAAGAAGGGAAAAAATGGCTCATTGATGACAAATTAAACTACCGTCGGGGACATGAGCCGTACTAACAGAAATATGACATAGTTGAAGGGGATTTTTGAATATCGAGAGGTACCGTACATCCTGCTTAAAGGGAGAGTGTGCCTCCCACAAGGACGTCACACGCTTCTCTTTTTTTTATTTTTAAGTCAAATACTAAATGGCTCATGATTTTAAATCTAAAAAAAAACCTTTAGAAAAAGACTAGAAAGCTTATTGAGGTTAGTTTTAATTTTTAAATTTTCAATGATAATTTGGTTGTTTTATTATATTTTTAATTTTTTTATATTTATCTAAATATAAAATTATCCATCGTTTTATATGATAATTACAACAACAACAAAAAAAAAACCATTTTAAAAGTATAAAATTATCATTTAATACAAGTATTACAATTTTTTGTTCTGAAAAGTTTTTCGATATTTTCACCGTGAATTTGTAACGGGAAAACACATGCATGCTTGACGACACAAATGCATGTATTTGCATCGAGCAAGACAAGGGTACTCAAAAATTTTGTTTAGTTGTCTCTGCGAGCTCTTACATTAATTAAGCTTGTCGATGGGAAATGTTTAAGGAATTATTTAATATAGGTATTTTATATAGGAATTATTTAATACAGGAATTATTTAATATAGGTATTTTATATAGGAATTATTTAATATAGGTATTTTATTCAAATTGAAAGTGCTTCAGAATTGTGATCTTAGTGTTCCCATATATTATTATAAATAAAGCTGCTGGTGAAAACATTGTTTTCCACACCATTTACATGTTATCAATGTGAATTATAATAGTAATTTATAGTTTTTTTTTGTTATTGATTTTTTTTTAAAATTTAGTCTTTATATAATATGTTTATGAGAATTTAGAGTAAATAATTTATATTAATTTGTATTTATATAGTTATTGCAGTATATATATATATATATATATATATATATATATATATATATATATATAAACTTAACATTCAGTTGGCATTAAAAAAATATCCCAACATTATATATGGTTTATTTTAAAAAAATTAGTTAAATAAAAATTAATTTTTTAAAAAACTAGGTTATTAAACTTTATGGAATCAATAACTCGGTTTGCGAGTTTAGCAAGATAACACTGGTTGCCCCTGTTTGCGGGTTTAGCGATGTACCTTTTTTTTTATATAATTAAACCCGATTATGTGATTGTCTATTTTTTTTTATCATATAGTTAAGAAAATAGTTTTTTTTTTAAAACATGTTATTAAATTTTAGAAAGTCTATGGGCTCGTTGACGAGTATGACGAGTTTAACTTTTTTTTTATAAATTTATTTTTTTTTCAATTTCATCTTTCGATATTAAACTGATTGAGAATTGAGTTTCATAATTTGTCTCGTTTTGTTTTCTAAGAGGTTATCTTAAAAAAATCTCAGTATTTGTTTGACGCTCGATTTTGCGATCATTTATTTTTGTTATTATATAGTTAAATAAAAAATAGTTTAGAAAAAAAATGTTATTATTAGTTATGTGACCCACGCTCCACCACAGGTCAGATATTTTTATCTCCTATTAAAAAAATTATACATGCTGGTTTTTTAACGCATTTTTGTAGCTAAATAAATTGAGAACTATGTGTGCTAATAAATTTTTTAAAAAATCATTAACGCTAACTAAAAATAAAACCAGAAAAATCAAGAGACAGATGTAGATCAAAATATTTAATCTCGTAAAACGGGATATTTACCTAGTTGTGTTTGCTAAATCTTGTTAATCAAATATATTTTTTTTATCCAATCAAATAATAATAGAAATAGATATACACATTAAATGTTTGAATACAATAAAAAGAAAAAAGTGCAATACAAGGTTGCACATATTAAAAAAATATATCTTAAATTTGTTCTCTTTTTTTTTAACAAAATTAATCTATACAAATGATTAAAAAGAAATAAAATGTGAATTAAAAAAATCGCTTCAAAAATTAAACACAAATAAAATATTTTTTTAAAAAAATCTCTATCCAAAAAGGTTAAACAAGAAAATTAAAAAAAAATCACAAATGAGTGATATTAATTGAAACATAAATTTAAAAATTATTTTTTAAAAATACATATTAAAAAAGGTATAAATAAAAAAAGAAAAATTAAAAAATAGCGTTTGTGTTGTAGCTTAATTTGTCAAACATGTGATCCAGATCATGAACTAAAACGAGTTAAATAATTGTTTTCTCTTAAATCTATACTTAAGCTATACATAATAACAATAACAATAACAATAATAATAGAGGGTAAAAAAAGAGCAAAAAATGATCTTCATTTAAACAAAGCTCTATAAACAAAATAAAAGAGAGAATGAATATTAATCTAAATATAAATAAAAAAATATTTAAAAAATTACAAAAGCATTGATTTTTTTAAAATAAGAATAAAAACAATTTAGAAAAAATAAAGAAAAGGTCAGGTGTTATTAGGTCTGACAAGTCAAGGCCCATTTGATAGAGCCAGCGCACATGGGCCCTTTTCTTCATGTTGTATCAAACGACGTTTTGCCTGATTATTCCAGAATCCAGCCACTGATGCGGCTGAAAAATTACGTCAGATAATTTTTTAACTCAAAAAGTTATTTTCAACTATTTTTAACACAAAACACTTTGAAAAAACCCAAGAAGCCATGATAAACCTATTTACGGCATCTAAAAACTCAAAACAACCATCCTAAAACCTAAAATTAATCCAAAACAAAAAAAAATCTCGAACTCAGATATGTTTTTAAGTAATTTCAAGGTAAAAAAACCATTTAATATGATATCCTCTCATTAAATGAAACCATTTGACATAAATATCGATCGCTTTGATGACCTAATATTTTATCTCTTTACGCCGGAATCTGGTGACCTCTCTTTTTCATCTCTCAAACTAGGAACAAAAAATAAAAAAATAAATTTTTGTACCAAAATAAAATTGAAGAAATATTGAGGTACTGAACATTTATAATTTTTAAAATATAAGGACCAAATTAAGCTTTTTGTATTAGCTTTCAAATCATCACTTATTTAGAATGTTTTTTCTAATTTGATCTTTAATCTTTGAATTTTTTTACTGGCCAATAAATTTTATTCAATTGCCCTTGAATGTGGCCCAAAAAAAATGTAATAGCACAACAAAAAAAAATTTAAGAACTTAATAAAAAAAATTACATAATTAATCCACGCTAATGTATAAAAGGATAAACAGTGCAATCTTCTATGTAGTAAAACCCAAGCCTTTTAGTTTTCCGCATGATATTACAGCTACTGTTAAACACGCCCACCTGGCAATGAGGAGGAGGAGGAGGAGTTAGAATAATCAAATAAGGACGAATTGCCCATCTTTTTTATGAGTACTTCCTTTGTCATGATGGGGTTTCTTCAAGTCATATTCAAAATCTTGATGCTCCAAAGTGGCGTTGACAATTGTTATTTTTCATGGGGGAGTAAATACATGGGGGTGGGAGTATATGCCATGCCTAGCCTATGCTATATAACAGTGACGCCTCTCCTTTGCAGAGATTGTTCAAGTTTTTATCCCAACTCTCTCGACTTCCAAAACATATCTCGTGCGGGGTTTTCTGCCTGATGATCTTAATTTTCCATCCTTATCTTCATTGGGTGTTGGGTTCTTTGAGAGTTGAAGATATTTTAAAATAGATAAGAACCCTTCCCATCGTTCTCTCTCACCTTTATCAGCTCCATCTTCTAGCTTCTTTTACCATCTTGTAGATAATCCTTCAGTCAACAGTTGCAAAGCTTAAATATAAAAGGACCTTAGGTCTGTGAATTTCTGCTTCTCGTTCTTTCGCTTTTTTGCTCTTTCTGTAGAAAGAATGGATGCTGTGAAGGACACTAAATGGAAGAAAAGCCTGTTTATGAGGGCGTGGTATCGATCACTCACTGTTGGCCGCAAGAAACCGTCAAAGAATTCTGTCATCTCGTTCACAAAGAGCAAGTCATGGCACTGCACCAGAAAACCAAGTGATCAAGAAGATGGTATTAGTACTAATAACAAGTCAAAAAGGAAAACTCAAATGGCTCCAGATGGTTGCTTTTCAGTCTATGTAGGGGCTGAGAAACAAAGGTTTGCAGTCAAGGCAGAGTTTGCTAACCATCAACTGTTCAAAATGTTGCTAGAAGATGCTGAACTGGAATATGGACACAATAGTGAAGGTCCAATATTGCTTCCCTGTGATGTTGATTTTTTCTACAAAGTCTTGGCGGAGATGGAGAGCGAAGAAGTTGATGATATTATGATTAATCCTCCAAGTTGCAGCTCATTAGCCCTTTGCAGTCCTGCTCGTCGCTTCAAGTCTAGAAAGGATGGTCATGGTGCATATAGGATTCTCAGTCCATCAAGGATACTGAAGCTGATTTAGTTATATATATAGCCATCTACATGATCAAATAGTCCGTCCTTAATCTCTGGTTTTGAGCACATATAGCTGGTTCTATTGACCTAGGAAGCTTGTTTATTTGTACTTGTGTTTATGATCAATATATATAGCAAAACTATTACTGTACAGTCTCCTCAGGATTCTGTACTGTTATTTACATAATAGAAAAACAACTCTATGGTTCTATAATTAATAGCCATGGCGAATCTGGAATTAGTCCGATCACCTTTCATCTATTCAAGGTATGGAAAATGTGTCGTCGCCTTTTGGTGGATAAGGCTAACTTCCGGTCATTCTGCAAAAACTGATCGATGATTGTAATCCCCTACTGTGTTATATCATTGTTTGGGGATGGTAGCTGACTAGATACTTCCCTCCAGTTTCCTTGCAGGTTTTTTTTGACATGCTTTTATAATTAAAAAAAATTTAACTAAAAATTAAAATTTTTATGAATATATGTAATTAAATAAATTAAAAATTAAATGTGTTAATAAATAATTTTTTTTATAAATGATAAATAAAAATAAAACTGGAAAAATCGAGAAATATGAGTAGATCAAGATATTTAATCTCGAAATAAGAGACATTTACCCAGTTGTGTTTGCTAAATTTATTTATTATTTTTTTTAATTCAATCAAACAATAATAGAAAATAGACATGTGCATTAAAATGATTGAATAAAATAAAAGAAAAAAAATACTATGCAAGGCTGTATATATTAGAAATATCATTTGAAAATAATTTTTTTATTTTTTAAATAAAGTTCATTTATACAAAAGATAAAAAAAATTTATAGATAAATCAGAAAAACCTCTTCAAAAATTAAATGCATACAAAATAACAAAAAATAATTGTTATTTAAAAGAGGTTTTCTAAAAAAATATATATATAAAATGAGTATTAATCTAAATATAAATAACAAAATAATTTGAAAAAAACATTAATTTTTTTTCTTTTAAAAAAAAGATCAGACGTTGTTGGGCATGTGCCATTTCGTTAGAGTTCATATGATTGAGCTCTTTTTAAAAAAAAAAATCAGACGACATGTTATTTGTATTGCCAGTTTCCAGCCACTGTGGTGACCGAAAAAAAAAGGGCTACTGGTTTTTTCAATTCAAAAACTGCATTTTCAACCCAATTTTTTACCCAAAACACCTACAAAACATCATAAAAAACTTGATAAACCAATTCATGGCTTTAAAAACCCAAAGAATTGTCCTAAAACCCAAAATCAACCTGAAATATAAAAATTTTACCAAGATGATATGTGTTTTTCTTGGCAATTTCAAGGTAAAAAAAAACCCTAATGAGAGCTCTCCTCATCAAAAGAAACAATTTGACATCAATATCAATAGTTTTCGTGGCTGAAATCAATTCCAATAGAAATTCTTTCTTAATTGTTAGATTTCGGCGCCTTTCTCTCACACCAAAGGCTAAAAAAACAAGGAAAATAAAGTTTGGGATCAAAATTAATTTTCTTTTAATTTTGAAAACTGAAGGGACCCAATATCTATAATTTATAAAATATAGGGACTATAATAAATATTTTGCCCGAACTTCTTTAAGCCACCTATTCGCTACTTGTTCCTTTTTTTACTTTGGTTTCCCATATTTTAACCTCACAATTCCCCAACAAATTGGATTATAATTTGGTAAAATAAGGGCCAAATAAAAAAAAAAAGATGGAAAACAAATGGCATTGTGAACAATCTATCCACAGTGCCATGTGAGGGGATCTACAATGCATTTTACACAATAAATCCCCCATGCATTTTAGTTTTTTAGTTAATATTATCCTCATATGAAATATAAATGTTTAGGGTTTAGAAATCAACTAGGCATGTGCTCGCGCTACGCTATGGGTCTGTATTTTTCTGAAAAAACAATATAAGTGATGCAAATTATTTGTATTTTATTTGTGAAAAATTGGACTAGGTGAACAAACACAAAAGAACATTATGGGGGGAAAACTAACTTCACAGAAATATCTAAAATAAAAATAGTAATTAAAAGAATGAGGGTGAAAATCAAAATAAAAAATAAATTAGAGGGCAACTAATTTTTTGGATTGAAGGGTTTAAATAAAAAGAGAAATAACTCAAGCAAAAAGAAAAAAAAATAAAAGAATGAGGAAAAATTGAAAGAAATAGCATACCATAAACATGGATTGAAGGGTGAGATCATAAACAAATAAAACTTTTATAAAACATTTAAGGAAAAAAAGTGAAAAATTGAAATTGAAAAACTAAATCGAAAAAGAATAACACTTATTCAAATGGACAATGGACAATGGACAAAAAAAAATTATAAGAAAAAAGGAAAATACTTTTCGTTGAGAAGGTTAAATTGAAGAGAAAAATAACTAATATACTAAAACACATTATTCCAAGGTCATTTTGATTATTATCACTATCGTTATCACAATTATTACTATTATCACCAAAATTATTGTTATGACTACCATTATTATTCTTGTTGTTGTTGTTTGTTGCTACTGCTGTTGTTGCTACTACAATTATTATTGTTGTTGCTATTGTTGAAAAAAAACAAAAGCTATAAATTTGAATTAAAGGATAAAATTATAAATTATAAAATTTTCGACAAAAGAACCAAGAAAAAAAACCAAGAAATCAAAAGAAGAATTATTAAATTGAAATTTTTATTTTTATTGAAAAAAATCATAAAATTGACTTAAATAATAAAATTAAAAGCATAAAAACTTTGACAAAAGACAAAAATGAACAAAATAAAAAATCAAAAGTAGAAGGATCGAACTGAAAAATATTATATATGAAAATTAGAATTGAAGGATTAAATTGAAAAATCATAAAATTTTAACAAAAGAGAAAAGGAAAAGAAAATCAAAACTAAAAAGACTGAACCTGAAAAAGGCAATAAAAATAGGTACCAAAATGCATCTTTTCATGTAGGAGAGAGAAATGAAAGAAAAGAAGAAAAAAAGGGATACTGACGATAAAATAGCCACCTTTAGATGACACGCACCCGCCATAAAAAAAAAGAATACGATAGAGCACAAAATGAGATGGGAGAAGATAATTTTACATCACTAAGAGACGTCGCATGCGCCACCTAAAATGTGTTGTGCCTCCCTATCTTTTTAAATAAAAGATATTAATTAAATGTTAAAACACTTCATCACCTTTGACCAACCCCTGATATATATATAAAATTGTCAAGCTTCAATTATGTGGAGCTTCTCCTGGAGAAGCCATGCATCGAGCAAGATGGGACATCCATGGAAACTCTCCCAGTCACCATGAATGATAAAAATTGAAGAACACCTATCAAACCATACTCGCAAACAGGGGACCTTCTTCATGTGTCAATTTATTTAAAAAGAAATATAGTGATGGAGGTAGCGACTAGCGAGATACAATCTAAAGACAATGATAAAACATGTTTGGTTATTTGTAAGTATGATATATATTATTTTATAAAGTATTTTTTTATTTAAAAATATATCAAAATGATATATATTTTTAATTTTTTAAAATTAATTAATGATATCATAATATTAAAATGATTTAAAAACTAAAAAAAATAAAACAAATATGGATGTATGACAAACAACAAGAATACAGAATAGGCTTACTTTTTTTATTTCTTTCATTTACAAGTCTACAAGTGGTAGAGTAGAGAGGTATCCCTGGTTTTGTAGATATCCCTGGTTTTGTAGATTAGCGGCTTCTTCAATAATTAGTCCACGTTTTTCCAGCTCCTTATGTCAACTCAAGTCTTCAATTAAAGAAAGGTGAAAAGAAAGAAAGTTTGGAAATTACACTAATCATTGGATTATAATCTTAACTAATCCAATAACCCACAACTCGTTTTAATTTTAGATCATATTTATTTGCTAAAAAATAGCTTTTTTTAAAGTGAATTCTAGAAAAATAAATTTCAAAAAAATAAGTTGAATAAGAAACAAATTTTATGGAAAATAAGCTGTTTGGTTATGTTATGAAAAATAAGCTGGAAAATAACTTATTAATGTTTTATTTTTCTTAAGTTTATTAAAATAATGAGAAACAAATCTTACAAATTAAAAAGTTGAATAAGAATGAAATTGAAAAAAAATTTCATAAATTATCTCAAATAAAATAAATAATAATCAAAATAATAGAGATCAAATATAAAAAATAAAAAAAAAATGAAAGATGAAGAAATTAAAATAATAATAATTAACATTTCATAAATTATTTCAAATAAAATAAGTAACAATCAAAAGAATGAGGATCAAATTTGATAGATAAAAAAAATTCAATAAAAAAATGATAAGGAAAAGGTAAATAACAATTATAAAAATAAGGACCAAAGTTAATATAAAAATTAAATTTTAAGAGATGAAATTGAAAAATAAATATTCATAACATAATATTTATATATATATATATAGCAATCAAAAGTTTGAGGACCAAAATTGATATAATCAGCAAATAATATGACTTTTCTAAATTTTTCATAACTACCAGAAAATAATTTCCGCCCAAATTTTTCAGGAAAACAGTTTCCTGGAAACCAAGCCAAATTTTCCTTTGACTGGAAAGTGTTTTCCGTTGACCAACTTTTCTAATGGCAAACAAACAAGGAAAGTTTGGAAAGTAATTTCCCGAAAACCACTTTTCAGGAAACAAACATGGCCTTAGTATTACTTAAAAAAAAAAAATTAGATTCAAGCCTGTTTGGCTCTGTGTTTACATCTTTTTTTTTATTTAATTATGATTTTATTTTGTTTGGTTATAAAATGAAATGCAATTTTTATTTTTTAATCCCACTAATAAATGAGTTTTGAAATCAATTTTTGAGAAGCTACTTTCATATGCTTTTGCTATGCTTTTTTTCTGCTTTTCATTGAGTTGTATTTTATTATTGTTGAATTTGCTGCCCAGACTAAAATAATCTCATCCTCCTTTGAACTAATAAAAAAATCAATGCTGGGTACTTTTTGCATAAGTTAAAAATTTCACGAGACCCAGTTTTTGTACTTGTAAATTATAAAAATATACATATATTGTAATTCACATCAATTATTTATATAATTTAATTCTTATCTCGATTCTGTTTATAAGAATTTTTTTTATTTAAAATGATTTTATGTTCACAACCCCGTGAAAACTAGAGGCCATTCTATATAGATTGTATTTGTGATGGCATTACAGTAAGTTTAATGGGATAATAAAATCGATGTTGTAATTCACATGGTTGTTTTTACAATGTATTAATAATGAAATGTATATTAATATAATTGCAAAATAAAAAATTAATACATGTACTTTTATATCATTTTATTACCAACATCAATTTCAATCATTATTTTAACCAAACATCTTGAACATGCTTTTTGTTAAATAATAACTTCAGTCATAATTTTAACCAAACATGTATTTTAATCAAAACAACTACAACTAAAAATTACTTTTCTAAACTTATTTTTTTCATACTATAATTATAAAAATTACCACAATATTAAACACACTCTAAGTATTGCAATGGCTCACAATCTTTTTTAACAAAATGTTTTTCATCTCTCCATATTTATCATTCCTTGCCAAGGAAAACATACATTTAACATATCTATTCATCTATATATATCAATAAAGTAGTAAAATATATGTAAGTTTTATGATCAAGATAGAAAAAAAATTTACGTCTCAATATATTTAATTTTGACCTACAATACTTTGTCATATAATAAAAGATTAAAACATAAATTGAGTCCCTCTTACCATATTTGCAAATAAAAAATTAAAAATTAAAAACTAGATACCAAGTTAGACAAGAAAAAAATATAAGAAATTTTTTTATATCACAACTTCTTACAGTTTATTTAAGTTATTTTTACTTGAACCAATTAAAGATGATATCATAAAATTTAGTTTAAGATGCATATTGAATATTTTTGGATGAGATAAAGGAAAAACAAAACCATTTCTTATACCTAGTCAATCCATATCAAAATCCTGCATGTTGTTTAATACTTTATGGTAGTATATAAATTAAATTATGTAATATTTGAATCCATATTAGTTTTTAATTACACCTTCTTTCTTAGCAAAATTTCTAAATCAAGTGATGATACATACAACAATATTTATTTTCACAATTAAGAATCATTGATAACTTAAATTTTATATCTTACATTTTATATTATTCTATTAATTTATAAGATATAAATTTTATAAATTCAGTTTTAATTAATAAAAAAAATTGATATCGGGTTGAAAAAGTGAAATATTATAAAAATTACACAAATCTTAGTTTGAACATTTTTCATGGGTATAAATCTATTATTATTGTTTAGGTTGTTTAAACATAATAGATACAAAATTAGCTTTGGTATCTGCACTTTGCTTGAGTCTGAATTATTTTTTTATATAAAAAAATGATGTTCAAGAGCAGAAATAGAATAAAAAAAGACATAAAACAAATCAATTTTGGTCAATCTAAATTAGTATGATAAATTTGTAACCACAGTAATTGAAGCCGAGCCAACACTGAATATCTCGTCAAACTCGCAACCCAAATCATGAGAGTGAATAAACCTAATAAAAAAAATAAAAAAGATTACAAAGCTCTTTTTTTAAAATGTTAACTTTTCAAACCCGTGACACGGGTTATCAGATCTGAAACACCAAATTTATACAAACCATGAAGCCCAATCCTTAATTAATCAACTATTGAAAGTTGAAATTAAAAAAAAAAGAATTTTAATTATACAAAAAGATTCAAAAAATAGCAATTAAAAGAATGAGGATCAAAATTAAAAGAAAAAATAAATTTTATATTGATTGAAGAGTGAAATTAAAAAGAAAAATTAATTTAGTAAAAGGATAAAAAAACGAATGACGATAAAAATTGAAATAAAAAAAATAAAAACATGTTTTGATTGAAGGGTGAAATTAAAAAGAATAATAAATTTTACAAAGAAACCAATAAAAAAAATTAGAAATCAAAACAATGAGGATCAAATTAGAAAACATAATATTGTTAATTTGAATTGAAAGATAACATTGAAAACTAATAAATGTTTACAAAAAAGTCAATGAAAAAAATTAGAAATCTAAAGAATAAGGATTAAATTAAAGAATATAATATTTGGTAAATTAAAATTGAAGAATGCAATTGAAAACAAATAAAACTTCTATAAAACGACCAAGACCAAAAATGAAGAATCAAAAGAATAAAGACTAAAGTTAAAATATCAATAACTAAGAGGGATAAACTGTAATTTTCAGAGGAAAAAAGAGAAAAGAAGAAAAGAAAAAAATGGCTCACTAATAACAAACCGGACTACAATCAGAGACACATGTTGGCACCAACAAAAAGAGGTCACAATGGAAGGGCATTTTTTGATGCTAAGAGGCGCTACACACGTAGCTTAAAGGGAGAGTGCATTTCTCAAGCTCCTCCGCGTATATCATATAATCATGTTATGTTTTTTAGTCAAATACAAAATTACTCATGATTTGACTTGTTCATCTAAAAAATCCTTTGGGAAAAGTTGAAAAAGCTCATTAAGATCAGTTTTAATTTTTTGACTTTCAATGATATTTTGGTCATTTCACTATGCTTTTGATTTTTTTATATATATTTTTCAAATAAAGAATTACCCATCATTTTACATGATAATAACAAAAAAAACCATTTTGAAAGTACCAAATTACCATTTGATAAGAGCTTTTTGATCTTTTCACTGTGCAATAATCAATTGCAATAATAAAAGTCAAGAAGACCTCGTTATGATGCCAACTCTGATGAATATTTGATTGATCAAATCTTCATTAGTTCTTCAAAGATTTTAATGGCAGCAATTGATGTCACGACCCAATCCTTTGATCCATAATCGGCACATAAGCAAAATTCCCCTCTAAGTTCCTTATTTATGCAAACCTAAACCTACATACAAACTTCTTTTTTTAACTCAATCAGAGTTCTTCGTAGCATTTGATATCATAATTCAGTCCGTAATATAAATCAATAATTTGATACAATTCTTAATACAATTTAGTAAATATAGACCACTAACTAGACATAATAGAATAGTATTAATTACAATAATAATAATAAAAAAAAAGTTTTGAAAGTCTAATAAAAACAACCTGCTAACAAGTTATAAGCCTGAAAAATATAAATATTGAGAGGATGAGTTCAACAACTTAGTAAGTAATAACATCCAATATACACTTACGAGGTAATACAACAATGAGGAATATATACAAGCTTGCTTCATTCTTTTACATGTGAGTTTCACAAGCAGACCATAACAAGAAATATCATGAGGTAAGGCTCATAAAAAATCAATATGCAGTGATCATAATGCTCTAGAATGTGGAATGATCAGTCACCACAAGTTGGCAAGTCTCCTGACCAACTAGGGTTTAGAATTACAATGTGCATAAAGACTAACACTATTCTGTTAATATGAGTATTCTAATTGGCATACCATAGGGTCATAATTAAACAAACATGATCATTTCTTAAAGACTTAACTCATACAATCAAAAAACCAAAACATATTCATCTGGTCGATCTAAAACATATTCCAAATTGACCAAACATAAAAGAACCGATCAACCTTTATTGCTCGGTCAACCAATCGATCAAAATTGACCAAATGATCGACGGAAACTATCGGGCAAACCAATCAACCAAAGCCATTAGACCAACCAGTCAATCGAAACCATCAAGCCAACTAGTCAACCAGTTGATTGGGATTTCAGAATCTTGATCCTTCAATCTTTTTAAAATTACATATCCTTAACATTTCAACTTATACCTCATAAATCCATGACATTAATTAAATTAATCATTCAACTAAACTTAAAACATAAAATTCAAATCCATAATTCTCAACAAATTCAAAATCATAACTAATTACAACAATTATACATATCAAAGTATAATACTTACCTTAAAAACTTATTTTCTCTAACTCTTTTTTCCTTTCTTTATCTTTTCCTTTCTTTTCTTTTTCTTCTTTCCCTCTTTCGGTTTTCTCTCTTCTAAATTCTAATTTCTTCTTCTTCTTCTTCTTTTTGTCTCTATTTCTATTTATATTTATCAACTTTATGCAATTACCAAAGTGTCCCAAACTTATTTATACATAATGCTTACTCTTCCAAGGACATTGTTGTCATTTCCTATTAATTTTTTCTTTTTCTTTCAAAATATTACAGCTGGCTTGCCGAGAAGCACATTGATGTTTTTCCTCTCTTTCAAAATATCTTAGGTGGAATAACATAAACAAAGAAAGATGATTCAACAAACCAAACAATGGTAAAGATCTAGAATCTTTTCAGCAAATGCACATATGCTCCTTGAACACCAAAGATTACAGACCATAAAATCCCTTGTATGTCTGATGAAGTTGCATAGCTGCAATACTAGAGTATGAAATTAGAAACAGGGTAGCTATGTGTATAACGATGTTGGAGATATATATAGGATGGAATGTACCTGATGAACATTGAATATTGTTAACAAAACACTACAACATGACAAGGAAAGGCGATGTTGATCCTTTGTTTCGTAAAAATTCCTCGTGCAGCTGTATTAATGGAGGAACCGTACCAAAAGCCATTGAAAACAGCACCAAAACATCACCAGCTAGCAAAATTGGGGTGAGAGAGGAGTTATTCCGGGGCGGTCGGTGGGGCTGGGCGTCCAAAATTTGCTAACTTCCATTTACTTTATTAGATTTCTGGTAAACAAAAATGTTCCCTGGTCTATAGCTTTTACAGATAAAATTATGTGCCGAATACCTGCAGCCCACTTTAATTTGATTTTTTATGTTATGGAGATACAAGTCATGGACCCATGAGCTGGGAGACTATTCAAGAGACACCCTTTATATAATGTAAAATGGTTAACAATGCAAATCAATGATTTGTGTTACCGACTGTATACATTTCCACATGAAATTTCATCAGGCTATGGTGTCCGTGTGCAACTGCAGATAATAAATGCATGGCTGAAGCAGAGAAAAAGGTGCCCTCCTGATCTTCAACGTCACAAGAAATTTTGCATTTGCTAGCCTGATATCAGCCCAAGCAAGAAAAAATGAAAAAACACTGATTGGTAGCTTGTTGGTTGAAACATTTCGATCCAACTTTTTTGGCTGAGGGACCAAATCCATAGGAAATCTTGCCTCATGTGAAACCTAGATCCCAAAGGACAAAAGCTTTTCCATACAACTGACGAAGCTAGCGCTGTTTGAAACGATCACCACTTTCATGGGTTTGAACACCCCCATTATGCAAGATCAGGCAACGAAGAAGACAGGCTCCGACGATGAACCTAAACTCCATTGATGCTACTTCAAGTAACGAAAAGACTGGGATCCAAAGACGAAGATGGAAACCAATTCAGAGAGTGGCAGCATTTAACCACATGAATAACTCCATTGATAATGATAATGACCTTAGATCATTTGGTTTTTGAGCATCAAACTTAAGAGTTCCTCCCAAAGTAACAACTCTAAAAACTCTAATAAAATTAATTGCTGGTAAGCTAAGCAACAATTGGTGGCACTTAATTCTCAAAGTGACAATTCCTTCATGTAAACATCTCTCTGTTTCAAATCATAAAGGCTATTAAATTGCATAACAAAACAAAGAGAAATAACATTTAAGTTAAAGAGAATTTTCAACTGTTAGAATAATTTTGCAAAACATTCAACCTACAAGGTTCATGGTTATAACCACCTTTAAGGACCACATGAGAGTTGCAGTTCAAACCTCTACTCAGTTGTAGGAAAGAGTACACCTAAAAACCAAATCTAAACAAAAGGGATTAAGTTGGGGGTGGGGGTGGGGAAATAAAACTACCAATCATTTAGGTCAGCTCAGTACTACTTGTAAGAGCAAAAGGTACTAAAGCATATGATACAAAACAAACCCAGTTGGGTATTTTCATCTGGAAACGATAACAAGATTCAGAATGCAACAGTAGTGCACCATCAATATCTGCGGTTGAAACCCTCTAGTGGAGGATCATGTCTGGAGAATACACCACATACCTCATGTTCCACAAGAGTCAAATAAGCATCTGTATCAAAATGAACTAGTCATCTTCCTCGTCTCCATCTTTATCTGCATCATCACCAGCTTCAGCATCATCCTCAGCTTCCTCCCCTTCACCTTCCTCTTCATCATCAGACATGCTATTTATCACATCTGTAATGATATCCTTGACTTCCGCTTTTCTATGCATTAGATCTATGCCGAAGTGGGCACCTAATATGACCAAATTTATACATGTGATTAGCAAAGTTGGAATGGAAATGTGCCAACATCCAAGTAATAAATGAAATATGAGCCATTCATACCAAGCTGTCTGAGAATATCAGATAGAGTTGCCTGCACATCACCAAAAACACATTTTTGAGGATGGTGTAACAAGCAAGACAAACTGTCATAACTGTGCAAATTGCAAAGCTAAATCACAGGCAAGACTTACAGTATTGAAATCAACTTCCTTCAGAATATTTACTACAACTGCATGCATCTCTTGTCTGGTGGGTTCTGCCTTGGCCTTTTTGTTAGACTTGGCTTTACCTAATTTTCCAACATAAAATCATTTGGCAAGGGAACAAATTCTGAAATAACTTTAAAACAAATGGAGATCATGTAAGTACAAAATCAATTTGACAAGTAAATTAAAAGCAAAACATGATATTTATGAGACCATTTGGTATTGTGATAGCTTCTGCTTTTAGTCCAATCACAGATATAAAACCATTTGATTAGCCAGATAGCTTTTGCTTTTTGCATTGTGCCCTGCACATAATTGTGTTCCAAACCTTGGATTTGTAAAAGTTAAAAATAGCTTGATTTTCATTTATTTTACATGAAAAAAATCCATCTTAAAGCAGTTTTAACCCAACACATTTTTTAAAACTGCAACTAGAAGTGTTTTTTTTTAAACCTACCTTTTTTAACCACAAAAGCTACCACAATGCCAAACACACACAATCAGCAAATTGCCAATGGACCATTATCCATTGTAGCCTTGTTTCTGGCTTAACAAAAACCCCTACCAAGCACAACAAAAATTAATCCAAGGAAGATGTTATAGATAACTATTATACAGACAATCTTTCTCCATTCCAAAGAAACAAGCACTCCATGAATGTCAATTTAGTCGCTTTCTCTCCCCACATCTTGCTACTTCCCACAATGACATCATTTCACTCTTCGTATTATTTCTCCGAATAACATCTGTTACTCCATCCTATTTTCTCTACAATTGAAAGAGTAGACATGCATCATTTCCCAGTAAAAATTGCTGCTGTATAGTTTTGTCCTTTCTCTAAACTCTGCAACATAAGATGTCCTTTATGCTTAACCATTAAGTTTGCCCACTCAATTCTTTTAAGAAAGACAAAGTTGGGCCTGGTTTTTTCCTTGGCTTTTTTATTATATGTATAATCTTCAAAAAGCATATTGATATAGATACATTTAAGGTGTTATGAAGGAGGTGAAAGGGGAGAAAAATTACCCATGTAAACTACCTCTAATTATGTTTGGTAGGACAAACCATTTAACAAATCAGATGGGTAACATTTCACTCCAAGCATGGGAGGAAACATTAATCCCCATCCACCAGAGGTAGCAAATAACCTAAGGTAATATTTTTTCTCTCAAAATTAACACTCCCTACCCAGCCATGTTATCTATGGATCTCAAATACAATCCCACCACATATTTCTTGGATATTCATTTAAAACACAACCTCAATTGTCACTTGATAATTATTGCTCTATCCTAGCCTAATCTCCTATAAAAAATCATTGTTGTCTTCAATTAGCATGTTTCAATGCCCTCCAACAGTGATAAACTTCCACTGATCTCAAACTTCCTATTTGACAAATTTCTGATCACCAAAAAAAAGTGCACAAAAAAATGAGATGAATCCAATAAAGTTCTGTCTGTTATGAAGAGTGCAAAAGCAACTAGAAGAAAGAAAGTTGATGTTTAGAGAACAATGATAACTATAAAATCAATCACAACAATGATAGCTATAAAATCAATAAAAAATTGATAGATGTAAAGTAATCTGTATTTTATTGACAATGATAACTGTAAAATTAATAAATAGCATAAGAGAGGGTTAAGGAGCCACAATGCAAAAGAGTAAATCACTTGCTCAAAAGCTCCAGACAATCACAAATTAAAACCAAAAACTTTAAACATCAAGAATAGAATGAAAATACTGCACCTTGATCTTTTGCAGAAGCCTTTGATGGGGACTTGGTTGACTGTTTCTTGGCATTGACCTTGTCTTTAGAGGAAGCACTTCGGTCCTTCAGGCTTTCCTTTTCAACTTTTTGTTTCTTAGATGCAGATCCCTTTGATTTAGAAATTGAACCAGAAGTTCCATCAGTATCTTTAGCACCTTTTTTTGATGACGAGTCAGAAGATTTTTTGGTTGATTTTTCTAGACCTTTAACAGGTTTTGCAGGGGTTCTTTTCTTGCCAAGGGTAGCTTTTTCTGCACTTTTAGCCACCGAACTCTGCTTTGAAGATTTTTTTGATTTCTTAGATGGTGTCTGCTCCTTTGGTTCATCCTCCTCTTCTTCTGATTTAGTCTCCTCGTGATCACTCATGTCTTTCGTTCCTGCCTCATTTTCACCATCATCTTCCGAATCACCTTTAGCATCTGGTGATTCAACGTTATCTTCGTCGTCGTCGTCGTCATCCTCATCTTTGAATGAATGCTTTCGTTTCTGTCCACTTTGAGGTGTTTGTTTTTGTTTCTGTGGAACAATGAAGTAAAGAATTCATAACCAGCTCACATAAAAACCAGAACATGCATCAGCAAAGTACGAGTGTCATATTATCTTGAAGATAAAAAATTAAAAACAAGAGATGGGTAAAAGCAGTATCTTTCATTATTTACACCACCTGCAAAGAACTATGTCATAAAGCACCCTTCAGCAGAACACTTATGTTCTAGAAAATTGGTCTTGAAGGCTTAGGAAAGTTCCACTTTGCTGATTAAAATAGTTGAGAAATAGCAAACATATATGGAAGATGAAGTCAAGAAAATACATCATGTATCCAATATAGTTCACAGTTGTCAATTAAAAGGACATCCTGGGCATGTCAGTTTGGAATTCAAGGATGATGAAACTCAAGACGGCAATAAATTGGATGGAAAACAAATTACATGTCATGTGGCTCACTTGCCTTTTTTTATTTCTTTCTCTCTCTCTCTCCTCTCTCGTATCTCCTCGTGTGCAGCCTATTTCACAATTTTTTTAAATGTTGCAATTCTGAATTGCGACAAGTTTGAATGTCAAGACATGTACAACTATGCAATTTTGCCAATTCTTTTTCAAACTGTTATTTCGCCAATATTAAAAAAAAAGGTGCTAATAACCAAAAATAACCCACAGCCAATATGATAATTAAAGGTCACCAAAAGCAACATCAAAGAGAACAATGCACTTCTATTGGAGTGCATCAAGAAAACACATCCATCCAAGATCTTATTAAAGAAAAGCTCCATATAATGTTTTATACAGAAAAAATACCACAAACCTTTGCTGGTGTCGTTGATGCTTCACCAGGACTCACATTTTTGCTAGTTGAGACCTTACGCTTCTTACCTTTCTGAAACAAAAATAAGCACCAAATATCAGCTTTCACATTAACAGTAAATGGCTACCTAATGCTGCAATATGTAAATATTTAGAGAATGGAGAACCTGTTCCTTGTCAGCAAGCAGAACATCAGTGGTGGAATGTGGGGATTCCAAGAATTCCAATATTTTTACAGTGAGTTCCTCCTGAAAACAAGGCCCAAGCAAGTGACTATTCTAGGTGAATTTAAATCACATGAAGACATAACTTCTAAAATAGGTGATACCAACCTTTTTCACAACAGACCTATTTATGGGGATATTGAGCACATCACAAAAATCCATCAACTTCTCTTTGACGCACTTGTCAAGCTTTTCCCTTACTTTTGCTTTCTGTTTTTCCTGATACGATGTGACAAAACCAATCAAAACAGTTTCAAGGCACATACAATTGTTAAACACGAGATTCTGCCATGAATAAATTAGGGATAGAATCTTGTTTTCACCAGAGTGCATGCTTGTGCAACAAGAAATGCAACAAGCAACAAGAAATGCATAAATACGTGTGCATAAACATGTAAAGAAAATAAAAGGCAAGAATGCTGGTACCTCATTCCCGACCCACACATAGCCTGAAAACTGGCTTATGTTCTTCTTTAAATTGTGTGCCTAAGAATCACGTTAACATAGTTTAGAATGGTCATAAATATAAAAGAATTAATCAATGATGATTAAAAAAAAAATCAACCAAGACAACAATAACAAAGGAAGATGAATTAAAACAAACATTTCAAAAGACCATCAGGCAGGCACCTTTCCTTTCTTTCCAAACAGAATCAAGTGAAGTATCTGCAGATTGTCATCAGCTTTTCTCTTGGACAACTTGAAAGCCACTGAAAAGTTCAGAATATCAGACAAAAAACAGGCCAGTCTGCTGTAACAAAAAAGATGGATAATAAGACAAACCATGTGCAATTCAACAAGATAAGAAAATCTGTTCCTTCTTGATGTCCAGGAAAATCTCTTTCATTTGCAATATTTTATGGAAATTTAGTATTCCTGCATTCTAAATCCAGAACCTGAGAATCTATCTCCTTTCCCTATAAAATACTTGTGCATCCTTTGACACTAATGACAAAAATGATAGTACATAAAAATGCCCAAAACCCTATCAAGAGAAAGCCAAGATACAATAAAGGATGTCGATCAAAATATTAGCTCACATCTCAAATGTGTGAAAAATCTTGGAAGAGTTCATACATGCCATCAAGCTTGTCCTGTTTGAGGAATCATTAAAATTTCATGCACACACATCCCTACCGGACTTCTAACACCAATTAAAATGGATGGCATCCTCTATTTTCAGGACAATTTTTCCAGAACAATTAGAACCCAGCACAACATGCAAGTACCCTGAACAGTAAAACCCATTGAGAGCGTGTTTGGCAGTGTGGTTGCGGGTGCTTTTCAAATAACTTTTAGTGCCAAAATGCATGCCAATGATGTTTTTTCATTTTTTAAAAATTATTTTTGACATCAGCACATCAAAACGATCCAAAACATACAAACCATATTCAATTTTAGTAAAAAAAAAAATCAAAATTTTTGGGAACACAGCCGCAGCCGCGTTCCCAAACATAGTCTGAGAGTAAACCCACCTGTGTTTATGAAAGTTCATGCCACCAAAATTTACAATTTTGAATTCTGAATCACCAAGACCAAAGCTTTTGTTTGTTGTTTATAGTTTTATCCAGAGAATATTCTCATGTTATTGATAACCTATGCCACAATTTTGTTCATCCATAAATTTAGTGGAACAGAAAAGACGGAGAGATCCACGAAGACAGTGACAATTAGCTCAGAAGTAAGACTTAATTGGGATGAGTTTTCCTCCAAGTTAGACAAGCACGGAGGAAACAATGGAACAATTGTTATTTTCTCCTTTCATGAATGGATTTACATTCATTTAAAACAATGGCATGCGTGCCTTCATATGCAATGCAACAACTTTTAAAACTAATTGTTAAGATAGAACCCAATTCCGACTACACAATCAAACCTTCCCCTATACTACATGTCTACCAAAACTTTTGTTTGCAGAAGTGACTACACACTGTACAATGGACTCCATTGTTAGCACTTGAGAAACATGTCACCTGGAATACTAACACCTTTCCCTCCTAAGCAGTTGTTAACTTTTCTCAACAATGTACTTTAGTCATGCAACATAATGAATCCCCACTGTTCACTGGAAACCCATCATATACTATTACAGAATTAACGCACGCTCGTTTCACACAAAATTAGAGCATACAAGACATGCATCGACCATAGATGCGTCAAAACTTGTTATCATTGCTTAATCGCGATTATGTTAGTCATTATCTGTTCTATTGTTTCTTGATAATTTCAGAGAGTTTAGAAACCATAGTTACTAAATAGATAACAGAACAGAATACACTACATAAACACCAACGCCAACAATAAAACAGGATCCAATAACAAATCCATACATACAATCATCAAACGATGTACGCGTCAAAACAACCAACTAAAACAAACATACCATTGGGAATGTCCTTAAGAGGTGTTCCTCGTCCCTGCAATCACAAAAAAACCCACAATTATCTCAAAACCCCCATGCCCAGAAACCATTTCTTCTAAGATAAACACGCAAATTTTAGTGAAAAGATTTTTTTTTATTCGAGAAACACCAAGATTTGAGTAATCTCACCTTTTCAATAGAAAAAGGCTTGGTCGCTGACCGTCCAGGCTCAGGCACAGAGTACCTTTCCACCACCTTCCTCTCTCTGGTAGGCCTATCACTACTCGGAGTCACCAGCTCCTTCACTTTCTTCCCAGTCGAATTCTTACTCGATTTCTTGCTTCTTCGCTTGGATTTCTTGTTCTCTACCTCTTCCTCTCCTTTATCTTTCGCTTCTTCTTCTTTCTCCTCATTTCCCAAGGACTCCTCCTTTTCTGCACCCTCTTTCGCAGTCTCCTCTTCTCCTTTCAATTCTTCGTTGTCGGCCTCCTCCTTCGCTTCATTCTCAGCACTATCCATCGGTCCTTCGTTTTCAGTTTGCTCCTTTTCTGCTCCTGGTTTTGACTCCTCAGCAGCAGGAGCTTCCTCCTCTGATTTCTTCTCTTCTAGGGCTTCACTCGCCATGGAGACAAAACAGAAGAGACTAAAACCCTGAAAGTTAGGGTTTTGACAGAGATCACAAAATAGCAAGATCCTCTGTGCGCAACAGGCAGGGAGAAGGAAAGGAGAAAGGCGAGGGAGAAATTAGGGATTTGGGGAATTTGAGAGGGGGGCGGGCTGGCTTGATTTGATTTGATTGAGTTCGAGACAAAAAGGAAATAAGAAGAAGGCGGGGGTTCAAAATATTTTGATGCGAAAAGTGCGAGCGCGCTCTGGGGCTTTGTTTTTTTTTTTTTCCACTCTAAGAAATAGTGGAGGTTTTTTTTTTAGATCGAGCGAGAATGATTTTAAGGCGCAGTACATTTTTGTATTGCTCTGCCCTGGACTGCTAGGAAAGAGCTAGCTGTCTTTATTGGGCATGCACCACTTGTCAATTTTTACTCGGTCTGGTCTCGTGGGAGTAGAAATGGAAGACAGGGTCACTGGTTTCTGTGGATGATTGCATCGCTTTTGTTTTGTTGTGGCTTTTATCTTTTGATTCCTCCTCCGGTGGTGTTTTTGCTATAGCCCCTTGTATTCTTGCTAGTGGTTAATTTCATGATTCCGTTTTCCACCAGCAACGAATTTGTAGCTGTCTTGGCTATTGCGTGTGGAAATTCACGATGTCAAGAAGTTCTTCCATTGAATTTGAGCTTTCCTTCGTGATTTGATGGGCTTGTGTTGTTACTTTTTTTTAATTACACTTTTCTACAGAACAAGAGTTTTTCTGATTTTAAAAGTTGAAAAAACACAGTAGTGTGGGGTGTTTAGCTGTTTGTGCGTGAGTTCTTTGAGAGGATGGCTTTCTCAGGGACATGAACGAATAAGCTAATTGGTACAGTTGGTCCCCTTTTTTTTTTTTTTTTTAATCTCCTATCTGTCTTCCTCCTTTTCTTTCCTTCGGGCCTAGTTAGGCAAAAGGTACCGAGCCTAGTTAGGTCTTTCCTTCTCCTTTCTCTTCTCCTTCCCTGTTCTTCTTTTCTTATTCCTTTTCCTTTCTCCACCTCAGCTGGCCCTTCTTCCTTTTCTCTATTATTCTCCCTGGGCTTGATTAGATCGAGAATGTGGGCCCTTTTGGGCCCTTCTTCTCTTTCATCCCCTCAAGCTTGATTGTTTCGAGGGTCTAGGTTCGATTAGATAAGTAAAAAAATCAAAAAACCGATTAAACAAAACAAAAATAACTAAAAAATCAATTTGAATTTTTTAAAAAATTTTAATTCGGTTCGATTTCAGTTTAATAATCCTGAAACCAAAAAACCTTAACTGAACCGTTCAGTTAAAAAAAAAGATACTATAAAACCACTCTTTAATTTTTAACCCTAGCATCAGCGGTACCCGTCCGCAACTTCGCATCTAGCAGTCGTCCTTCCTCCTTAACAAACAAACCGCCCCCCTCAGCCCTCACAAGTCGCAACTCTCAAATCTCAATCTCTCACACTCTCAACCTGATCAAAAATGATTTCCCCATCGTTGTACAAAACTTCATGGCCAGATCTAGTCGTCTAACAAAATCAAATTAATCAGTCTTCATTTCCTAACTCTTGTAGACTGGTAAACCTTCAACAAGGCTTCAATCTTCATCGTTAAATCTAACAAACCAACCACCTCCTTCTTCCACACGGGTATGGCACACACCATACCTAATCTCCAGATCTAGCAAACCAGTCACCTCTATGACTCCCTCTCTCACACCCGACCTTGAATCTTGTCACACCAGGTATGATTTTTTTTTTCCTGTCAATCTCTGTTTTTATTTTTTTAACATATACTCTGTGTATTTGTTAAAGTGGTATGTCCTTATCAAAAATCAGAGTTTGGAGCTTAGATTACATTGGTATAATTTTTATTTTTCTCGATGTTAATGCAATACCATTAGGATTCAATAATGCTTCCTGTAAACAATTTCATCTTATCATTTTAATTCAGATATGAGATTATGAAAGCTGCAACTCCTAAAAAGCACATGAAATATGCCATTTCATTATATTTTTCTCCATTTTAACAGTGATCAATCACTAACTATTAGTAACTAGAAAATAAATATAGCATCATAACTACCATAACAAGAAAGAATTCAAAGAGACATGTCATTTGCATTAATAAAGTTGTGAACTTAATGTAAAAAAAAAAAAAATTATGCTTAATTAGAACACTCACATATAGCAAATGTTAAAACAATTCAAATAAGAACTCACTATTGTAGAATTACTGAGAAATATAGCACTAATAATAAATCATTGTTTAGTTATTGATAACAACTCAAACTCCATTCTTTATATGCTGTCAAGTGAAGGACATAATCGAACCAATACCTTCAGAAAAAAGAGGAGCACAATTAGAACATTTGGGAGGCTTGTAGAGAATTTTAGTTGTTAATGCAGCTGAAAAATAGTGGGGCAAAGGAGAGTGTATTCATAAATCTACAAAATAAGCAGTATTTATTTTATTTTATTTTATTTTTACTTTTGACATGCCCATTTGAATATTTTGTGGAACTTTAATAATTGTTATAAACATGGAATAAAATACAATTCATAACTTGGTAATATTTTTTTTACTTTTTATTTATTTATACCACTATTTTACTTGTAGAAATTTGGTAATATATATAATTTATCATTCTCATATTAATTATGGTCGTTAAAATGTTTTTCTTAGGTAATAACATATGGAAAACTTTCAAATTCAAAATGCTTTATCCACTGGCACTACACCAACATCAACCAATTCTCCAACTTCAAAGACTAACCCAGAATCAACCACCATAGGATCCACCATGAATACAAAAAATAAACAACCTCAAGTCTTGACATCAAGAAAAAGAAATGTTGATGATAGAAAAAAGTCACAAATTTAGGGTCATTTTAGAAAACTCGATGGTGATCTTAAAGCCCCTAGAGTTGAATGTAATTATTGTGAAAAAAATTATGCATATCATACTATTCTTAATGGCACAAGTAATATGTGGAGTGATTTAAAAGTGTGTAAAAAATTTCATTTCGTGGTTGATAGGAAACAAAAGGTTTTAGTATTAGAACCTAAGATATAGGAGGGTGAATTGGGAGATCAAAATGTGAGAACTCTTAAGGCAATAGGTTATAATTATGATGAATATAGACAAGCACTAGCAAAGATGATTATAATTGATGATCAACTGCCTTTTAATTTTATGGAGAGTCAGAGATTTAAATTATTTACTAGGACCATACAACCTAGATTTTGCATTCTTTCTCGTTTCACTATTATAAGAGATTGTTTGAAATTTTATGTTGAATAGAAGGATAGATTGAGGACAGCTCTTAGGGGTCAACGATTATATTCAACAATAGATACATGGACATCAATCCAAAATATTAACTATATGTGTTTAACAGCTCATTGGATTGATAATGAGTGGAATTTATATAAAAGAATTTTGAATTTGCAAGTGTACAAAATCGCAATAGGTTATAAAATTTTATGAAGAAAAAGGTGTCAAGTCCACAATGACTAACTATGTTATCAAGTACTAAAATTTATCAAATTAATTACTATTTGGAAATAAAACTGAGTTTTTTTCATGTTGATGATTAAAATATCCTTTAATTATTTAAAGTTTTCTCCTGAACAACATTGAAAATATCTCAACCTAATAGTTCAACATATCTCTATGTAAATTAAATTGATTGAAGATTTATTAAGTTATTTGGATTTATATTAATCTAAAATCAAATTAATCATGGTAAAGTATCTATATCCCTTGTTTAACTAGGGGTGTTTAATCTTGAAAACTTCTAATCATAAATTACCTCTTGGTCTCGTTATGATTAAATAGATTAGACAATAATTGGCTAAAAATTTATAAGCAATAAGATCAATGATAAACACTCCATATTAAAAAAATCAAAAATAAAATATCTTGAAATTTAAATTGTGTAATCAAAACTAGACTACTTTAAAACCCTAGAAAAATAAATTGTAGTCCATGATGAATTTGACATAAACCATGTTCTTATTGGAAACATCAAGGAGGGAATTAATGAGAAGAGTAAAAATTATTTTGCTTGGAATATGTTGAAGAAGCACTCCATTTCAGCATGTTGTTTTTGTTTGTAGTGTGCTATCTTTATCTCCTTCTTATTTCTACCTCTTTTTTATGGTAAAATATAACCTTTTTTTTATCAACTATGGTCATGATCTCTTCATTAATCTTCTCTATATTTTTGGTACCAAATCTCCTTTTACTTGTTTCTTGATTTTCTTTCCAAAACTAGTGGACTTCAACCTCTAATTTCTAACCATATTTTCTTTATAAAAAACATAAATGTTGTAGATTTTTCTCTTACCTTTCTTTTGACACCAATACCGTTTAATTTGGATATTTATATCAAAAGTTGTCTCTAATTTATCAAGAACCACTTTTAGGATTTATGGAAAATAAATTTTCTTATTCTTACAATGAAAAATTTTATTTTCCTCATTCATTTCTTTTTCAAAGCATGCACACAAGTCAATCAGAAATCCTTAAGGTACATTTTCTTATTTAACTGGTTTTTGGAAGGGCTTCCTTAATACCGTAAGCCTCAATCTAGTTAAGGTAAATGTTTAGCTAAAATTCAATGATTGAACGCTGATTTTTTTACTAAAAAACCCATAATTCCATGAATATATTTCTTTTTACATGTAAATAAATAAATAAAAACTATATAAAATTGAAATATTTAAGATAAAATAGCATAAATAAAAAGTGTGATAAGAAATAATTATATAAAAACAGGTAAAAATAAGTAATTAAGTCATTTCATTAAGCTTGAAAAAATAACAAGACAAAAAAGTCCATATACACTAGCTTAATATTTTTTTTTTGTTTTTAAAGATAATTAAATTATTTTACTATGTCGAAAAATATAATGAAACTAATTTGTCCGAATATATCTGAAAATAATAAATAAACCAATTGAAAAATATTGTATTATCCCTCGTGGCATAGATGTTGGTTTTTTATAAGAGAAAAATAACTATTTCACATCCCGATCCACAATGAACTTTGTCTTTGTGCAAATTAAAAGGCCAATGTCTTTTATTTTATTCATTTTAATTATTTCCCACTCAAACCACCATGTTAGACCCTTTTTTTTACAAAAGAAAATCTTGTGATGATTAAAAGATCCCTTAATTATTTAGATTTTTCTCCTAAACAACATTAAAAATAACTCCACCTAATAAATTCAACATATTTCTATGTAAATTGAATTAATTGAAGATTTGTTAAGTTATTTATATTTTTTTTAATCTAAAATCAAACTAACCCCAGTAAAGTATCTGTAGTTCTCGCTCAATTGGTAGTGTTTAATTTTGAAAACTTCTAATAGTAAATCATCTCTTGGTCTCACTATAATTTAATAGATTAGACAATAATTAGTCAAAAAGTTATAAGCAATAAAATCAATAATAATAAAATCAATAATAAACACTCGACATGAACAAAATTAAAAATAAAATAACTTAAAATCTAAACTGATGAAAACTAAGCTACATTCCCTTGAAAAATAAAATTTAGTTCATAAAGAATTTGACATAAATCATATGTGTTCTCATTGGAATACATTAAAGGAAAATTAATGAGAAGAATAAAATATTTTTTGCTTGGAATATGTTGAAGCGTGTAGTTTATGTTTGCAGCGTGCTCTCCTTCTCTCCTTCTTATTTCTACCCCTTTTCAATAGTAAAAAAGAACCCCATTTTACCTGTTACGTGCCCTAAAATATCCTTTTATTTGTTTCTTGGTTTTCTTTTAAATAAATAAACTATATAAAATATAAATATTTAAGATAAAATAATATAAAATTAAAAATTAAAATAAATAATAAAATCATTTTACTTTGTTTAAAAAAATAAAAAAAATGAAAAAATCCATTTACACCAGCTTAATATATTTTTTTTTTACTTTTAAAGATAATTAAATTATTTTACCGTATCCAATATGATAATAAAACCGGTTTATCCTAATGTATTTAGAAGTGAGTAACGAGTCAAGTGAAAAAGGCTAGTTTATCCTTAATGGCAAAGTTAATAGTTTTTTGTTTAAAAATAAAATAATAACTTCATGTTGATCCACGGTAAACTTTGTTTATAAAGAAACTCAAAGGTTGATGTTTTTTATTTTATTTTATTTTATTAATTTTAAATAATTACCACTCCAACCACCACCATTGATATTCTATCAAGATTCAAGACCATAGGCTGACCGAATATCTGAGCCAAATCAAAAGATGATTCTCACAGACAATCTATCGAGTACTTGGTAGACCAGCTATCCAGCATTGATCCAAGGGAATAAGGCACACCAACATCAGCAAAAACAACCGAGTCTGAAATACAAGTATTGCATACACAGAAACATAATCATAGATTACTAGTACATGACCATGGAATCTAATTTATCACATAGAGTAATTAAGCCGAATTTCATGGTAATTAACAATATTAGTGAGGAATTGCTAGCAGAGCTTGTGACTGCTTTTCGTAGCGGAAACCACCAGCCTTGGAGTCATCTGCCGACCAAACGAAAATCCCATGGAGTTGGTTCTGACTCTTAAGCTTACTGCAGGCTGTAAAGAAGCCATTTGCTGGAGATAACCCTCCGCTTCCATCACTGATAAAGCTCACCAATACTTTACCACCATTATAATTAGAACTCTGCGTGTTGAAGTAATTCAGAAACTGGGCCACCGAGGTCCCCTTATCATATGCATAAAATTGGAAGTTGACATAGTCTATCTGATGCCCATATTTCCTCCACAAGGCCAAGTAGTGGCTCTGAACTTGATCATCATCAAAAGGAGCTATAGAGGCAAACGAGATGACTCCATTTCTCTTAAGGGCTGTAATGAGTTGTCCTATACACTCTGTAAATGTATCAGGATCAGCTTGGAAGTGCTCGTAATCAATATCAATCCCATCCAAGTTATACTGCTGAATGATCCGTGTGAGTGAAGAAACAGCATTAGAAACCCAAGAATCAACAGAGGAAGGATTGAAGTAAGCATAGCCATTCGCTACACTATCCCCCCCGAGGCTCAAGGCAACTTTGACATTGGAATGTTGGTTCTTGATAGAAGAAACCTGGGAAGGGCTTAGATTATCGGTGTCCCAAAAGATGTTGAATTTTCCATTGGTGGGGGAGGGAGAGCTAGAGGTGTCATAGTCAATGGCAAAAGATAGGATGAAATGGAATTCAACATTAGGGTTTACAGGGACATCGGTGAATCTGACATTATTGAACTCGGCCCCTATGTATTCACGGAAGAGGTCTGATTTTGCAGGGGCTGCTTGGATCGATGTTTGAGAGGGGAAGATAGCTTGAAGAATAAGAAGGGTGATGAACAACATTGAAAACTCCATTTCTTGTAACTGTTCAGGATTCAAGAGGTTGTGTTTTCTTGGGTGTTAACCTTGTCTATATATACCGTGTCACTGCGGAAATACTGGGCATGAATTGAGCAAAGCTAAAAGTATCAAAATATTATATGTGGATTGCCGTGGATGCAATTTTCAGATTGAAGATTATTTCTTCTTGACTGATGCACGTATTAGTGGAAAGACCGCTATTTTGTTACCATCTTATATATATATATATATATATATGAAGGGAAACAAATCAACTTGCTCTTTCTATCAAACACTAGCAGTAGAGTAGTCGCAAGTGGCAACCGTCTTCCTTGTAAAACAAATCAACTTGCTCTTTATATATATATATATATATATATATATATAAAGAAATGTTCTATCAAACACAACACTAGCAAACACTATATATATATAAAAACACTAGCAGTAGAGTATATATATATATATAAAGAGCAAGTTAATTTGTTTTACTAGGAAGACTGTTGCGACTACTCTACTGCTAGTGTTTGATAGAACATTTCTTCGTTTCTTATATTTAATGTCGCCGTAGACACCTCTACCTTTTCTACGCTAAAGCCTTGAAATAAGGGTGGTTTTTACGTATATTTGAAAGTGTGATAATGATAATTTTTAAAATGTTTTTTATTTATAAATATATTAAATAATATATTTTTTATTTTTTTTTAAATTATTTTTGATATTGACCTGTCACAACAATATAAAAATCTAAAAAAATTAATTTTAAAAAAATTGTTTGAATTTTACTCAACCTCCATTTGGAAGCAATACCAAACAATAATAAATAAATAAAATTTAAAAGGCAAATGACAAACAATTTTTTTATGTAAAAAGTGATAGGTTGAAAAAATTAAAGTACTGAGTTATTGGTTAAAGTGATCATTTAAATAATATAAAAAATAATAATAAATAAATTAACAAAGAAAAAAAACAATAAAAAAATCACGTTCAAGTACATCCGGATTATCAAACAACTCAATACTAACCTCACTTAAGGAAAACTAGAAAAAAAAAGAGCCAAGCTTTTAAAAAAAAAAACAAAGAAAACATCGACTTAAAAGGGAGGGGGGGAATAAACCTAGATAAACCTCCTAAACATAGTCTAATCTAAAAAGCTTGCAACTTGTTAAATCATGAACCCGAGTTCAATCAAGAAACTCATCCAATTTAATCTTAAAGGATGGAATTGTTGAAAAAACTATTAACAAAAAAAAAACTTGCAAAAGAAAAGGAACATAAAAAAAATAATGGGACTAAAATCTAATAGGAAAAAATTCAATAGAGATGAAATCTAAAAAAAATTATCCCAGATAAAAAAATTATAATTAAAAGAACTAGGACCAAATTTTTAAGATTAAAAAAATCATGGAGGGTGAAATTAAAAACATTTTTAAAAACCAAGCAAACCCGAAACAAACATCCTAAACATGGTAAAATCATAAAAAGCTCGCAATCTATGAAATTCTGGATTTGTTTATTGTCAAAAAGTTTATTACAAACCAATTTAAAAATATAAATTTTAAAAACTTGTCAAAGCAAAAAAAAAAGATAATAAAAAAAGTATCAAGCGAACTCGACAACCAACCCAAGTCAACAAATCAAACACATGACCTAAGACATGAAATTAGAATGATCCTATAAATAGAAAAGAGAAAAAAAACCTGTAAAAGAAATATTCAAAAAATAATGCTTTAAACAAAGATGGAAGTCGACTCTGTCTAATTTTTCAAATCTATTACCCGAACCATGAGACCGGGGTAACCCCATTAAAGACAAACCTAAAAAAACAAAGAAGTAAGATTTTTAATCAAATAAATTTTGAGGGATGAAATTAAAAAAAACAAATCTATAAAAAAAACAATGCAAAACAAAAAAATAGCAATTAAAAGAATTAACACTAAATTCGACATAAAAATCAAATGAAATTAAATGTTTAGAGGTGAAATTATAAAAAAGCAAATCCATTAAGATAATGATTAAAAATTAGTAATTAAAAGAATTAGGAACAAATTTGACATAAAAATTAAATGAAAATAAATGTCTAGGAATGCTATTGAAAAAAAAACAAATCAACCAAAAAAACAAAACAAAACAAATAGTAATTAAAAGAATGAAGACCAAATTTGAAAACAAATTTAAAAATCTAATGACCATGAATGAAATCGAAAGTAAAATCCAATTAGAAATAATTAAAATCTAATTAGAAATAATCAATATAAATAAAACAATTACAAATAAAAGAAGAGGGATTGAATCAAAAGAAAAAAAATAAATTGAAGGGTTGCTGTGGTTTTTTGTATGACCAACACAAAATCCAAAGAAGAAAGAGAAGCAAAAGAAATAAAGAAAAGAAAAGTAATTTTAGGTCAGACCACGTTGAATCACCGCACATATACCACCGAGAGAGGAAAAAGATGCCGGGATGAATCAAATAATGAGGCAAAATCATAATTACAATCACCAGAGCTAGTCGCACGTGTCGCTAGAAGGTGGTAGAGCGACTGACACGTGTGAGATACATGTCAATAGCTTTTTATTTTTTTTTTATTTGTACATAACCAAAAATGTTTTTATGTTTAAACAATAATAACAAATAAATCATTATAAAATTACAACCAAACTCCTGAAGTCTAGGTTGAAAAATTTAAATAGTAAAGGTAATGTAGTAATTCTACTATTTTATCAAATATAAAAATACAAAAGCTCTATTACGAAGAAGGTATTTGATTGTTTTATTTAAGGGTTACATTATAAATTTTATTGTACATTAAAAATACAATTACCAAAATAACCCTATACAATCCTTGAAAATATTTATATCATGATAAAAATATTATATTATTTCTGAAGTAAAAACAAAAGATAAAATGATAATGAGGTAATGTTATAATTACAATATTGTAATGAATAATAATGTGTTTTGGGATACAATAATATCTTCACGGGAATTGATTTTTTTGGATAATTAAGGCTTTGGAGGGAGAAACTAAATTAAATACAAACCAGTAAAAAAAGTATCAAATATGAGGTAAGTTTATATCAAAGTCTTGAAATTACTAGAAAATTTCCTAAATTTAGATTTATATTGACACCCTCATCATCTTTCGATTAAAGCTGTTTATATTAATTACAAGGGGTAGTTAGGTAATTTCGATGATAGTTTTGTTGGAAATAAAATGACGAAGTTAACAGAGAGAGAGGAGTGATCCCAAGAATGACAAGAAGACAATGAAAGATGTATTAATTACAAGGGGTAATTAGGTGATGATTACAACAATGATTATCTCTATTTTTTATATTAGACTTGTTCATGGGTCAGGTCGATCCGGGCTTAAGGAAGGCCTGATTGACTTTTATCAGGCCCAATTCAGACCATTCAGGCTTCTAGCCAGGCCTGAGACTGGCCCAAATGAGTGCAGGCTTTCGGGACCCTTAAAAAATAACGAATGAACAATTTTTAAAATCTCTTAGCATAAAAAAAACATTACATGATGAAAATGATATATTTTTTCTTATCTTAACAAAATAAACAATTAGAAGGGTAAAAAAAATATTATTTTTAATTCCATAATAAAACGTCAATAACCCGTAAACAATATTAATTTAATTCCATATTGAAATGACAAGAACTCATAAACACTATTTTTTTTTAATATTAAACAATATCTGAATAATAAATATTCATATAGATATTCTGAAGTATATCTAAATTTTTTATTAAATAAATAATGAATATGGTATGCATATAATAAAACCCTACCTGGAAGTATCAATTGTCATCTTTATTAATAACACCACAGTGAGAAAGAAAAGGTAGGGTTAATGGGTTTTCTTTTAATTATTATTATTTGCATTGCCTGTGTAAAGTTGGACGAGCTATATTAAAAATTTGATAAGTCACTTGATAAAAGGTTGGGTAATATTTTGAAGAAATATAGGTTAATTACTCAAGTTTTAAGTTTGTTTTTTAAAAATTATTAATTAAAGTATTATAAATTTCAAAATCATTAAAAACTTATATAATTATTAATTTTAAAATTTAAAAAAAATAGTCGAAATGCATGTAAATTAATTCAGACATCCATAATTAAAAAAAAAAGTTTGTGCCAATTGATTACCATTGAAAATCTATCAAATCTCAAAATCCTCAAATTTGTTATTAAAAAAAATTCAACATTTTAACCATTAATGACCCTCTTAATAGCCAGAAACTATTAACCCATAAGCGTTTAGCGCTTAATCAGTAACCTCCATATTCCCGGGCTCCGCTATATATAAGACTCTCCCTTAACCTTTTCATCTATTTCAGTTTGTTGTTTTTTAAGAAAGAAGAACAAATAAAAAATCAAATTTGTCCCGCCAAAATGAAAGAGTACCAAACGCCATTAAAAGAACTCTCGCGATCATCATCCTCTTCCGCTCGCAAATTCAAAGAGTCTCAATTGAAGAAGCCACAAAAGGTTAATTAGTCAACTAATTGAACTCCAAACCCTAAGTTTACTCTCTATATTTCCGAATCTCTTTTTGAAAATCTCTCACTTGTGTAGATCGCAAAGAAAAGCTTGAACGGTGTGTTTTCTTCGGTCGCCGAAGTTGTTTCGCCGGAAATCAACAACGAATTGAGTGATTTCTCTCTAGTTTCAGACATCTCTGATCCTTATCACTGTGGCCAAACAGCACAAGTAAATTTCTCTTCATTTCATTGAAATTCCTTATTTTCGATTTTATTTCGATTTTTCTCTTACGCAAAACTGATTTAGGTATATTACTTCAATTTTTATCTTTTGAAGTCGCTGCGATCGTAATCACAGATTACTATTTTTCTAATTTATGCTGATTTCCTGTTACATAATCCTTAAATGTCTTCTAATAATTTGTTTTCATTTTGATTATTTTTTGTTAAGAAAAAATCACAGTTGAAATGATTAAAAAATCCTTTAAATGTTGTCATCTAGCTATTTTATTAGTATTTTGATTTCTGTTTGTCTGGATAAATTCTTTTCCTCGGTTCAGATCTCCGTGTCGCCTTTAAATCCGGCTCCTTGGGCTTCGACAGACACATTATCTGTCTCTGATCTTACTCCAACTTCAGAAATCAGCACCATCACAGACGGACCAGGTTCCGTCGAGAAATATGGACTCGGCAAACTATGCGGTTCAAAGATCGGTCCAGTGGAGGGGTTGGAGGCAGATGTTGCGGTGAAGCTTCTAAAAGAAGCGAGAGTTGAGGTTTCGAATTCCGATGTGCGGTCAAAGAAGGTTCTAGATGCATTGACGAAGGCTGTTATGGATGAGCATTATACACTGCCTGAAGAGAAAGACTGGATGACTGACCTTGTTTCCATGAAATGGCGCATTGTGTGCTTGTGTTTCTTGATCTGGAGCTTTGTGGTGTCCACGATATTGTTCTTGTTTGGTTCGGGATTGGGTGGCTCTGCTGGCGGACCACTGCCCACTTGAATGATTGCATGGAAAGGGTATGATTCGTGTTTTGTTTCTTTTTTCCAGGTTTAGTTCTGTTCATATACGATATGCCATTGCATTCTTTGGATTGGCTTTCTAGTTGTTCTAGAGTGGGATCAGCTAAGTTGGAAATTGGAACTCTGTAGTGTATAGTTTTGCTGTGAATGGCGTTGTCTGTGTGAGTGTTTTTGGTTCAGATCTATGGCACAAGTTCTTTCTTTGACGCCG
>Ga0325405_1000435_pt1 | contig 40399 bp, 31 predicted proteins | sample PopdelMetagenome_21_FD_205663 | JGI IMG/M metagenome (GOLD analysis project Ga0325405, IMG submission 205663) | Populus deltoides microbial communities from Bellville, Georgia, United States - Xylem-Control-R2 | ecosystem: Host-associated > Plants > Phyllosphere > Stem > Wood/Secondary xylem... | reverse complement strand
TTTTTTAATTTATTAAAAAACTAATAAAAACAATTTGATAATTAAAAAGCCCACTAGGTTTCCCATGTTTATACAAGAAAATTTGAACCTATTTTCAGTTTGGTCCGATTCTTATTCTTCAAAAAAAAGTAGTATGTTTCAGTTTAATTATGTTTTTAGAGCACAAACCATACCAAACTATGAACAATCAGAGTACATGTCGTAACTGTTGTTTTTATCAACACTTGCCCAACTTTTCTCTAGCTCACACAATTTCCTAAGAAAATGACACGTACAACATACCTTGCCATGCATCCTCTCAGTAGCCTTTTTGAGCTTCCTCCTCAGTCAGGTAATTAAGGGATGATATTTTTACTAATTAAAAAACGTTATTCAGAATAATGGTTTTGATTAAAAAACCATGATTCAAAACAACAATTATATATATATATATTAAAATCATCACTCAAAATACCAGTAGTTGTGTGGTAAACTATATTATTTCTTCAAAACAAAAAATAAAAATAAAATTAAACAGTATCATTTCCCTAAACTTTTATCTTAACAATGTCATTTTTTTTTTAAAAAAAATCAGTTTAGTAGCATAAAAAAGAAAGTGCTGAAGAAACAGGCAGAAGTGAACTCACCGGAAAAGCATAAATCAACTTCATTATAAGCACAATTAAACTATCGTTAACAGTGGTTGCTTTGATCAGTATGAATTTGTAATTGTAAAGATAATTATATGGCAAGAATCTCACCTCACATGCACTCCTTAGAGGGCTTTCTATGTTGAACACTAAACCGTAATTAATTTCATCAGCTCAATGAGACTTTTTAAATCCAATGTTCATCTAGGGAAAAATAAAATAAAATAAAATAAAATACAAAACTTGTCCAGATCTGTACACGACGCACGCATGCAGGCAGAGAGGAGAGAGTTTTTTGTTCTCCACATAGCTTTCTCATTGGAGATGCCCTAACACGTGATTGACGAGGTGTCTCCCTCAAAGGAAAGCGCGGCTTCAAGATGTTATACAAGCCTAAAATGCAGAAACATGAAGATGTCAGTTTAAAATACTAAGCTTTATTCGAACAAATCTGATATTAAAAACAATGCTTTAGCTCCAACATGTATTCTTGCCTTAGCTCAGATCCTAGCAACAGGGACAAATTCCAACTTTCAAGCACAACAGTTATGTTTTGTTGATCATGGAATATAATTTTTTTGGATGATTGATTTACTTTACCTTAATAGTTTTTTGCGATGTTATTTCTTTTACCAGCTGGCCGAACTCTAATTTGTTGGTAATCTACTAGTATTTTTTTTTTTTTATAACATTAACCTTGCAGGATTTTTTAGCTTTTGCTGCTGTTGGACCTTTTGGATGTTGTTACTGGATTTTTAAACTATGCTGGATGTTTTTGTTCAATTCTCTCTAATTTGGATTTATTTATATTAGATTTGATAATTTGTTATTGCATCCGCTCGTTTGTTTGAACTTTTTTTAATGTGAACATGAGGTGCCAAAAAATCACACATCATTTATTTGGATTTAATGTTCTACAAGCCTAAAATGCAGAAACATGAAGATGAGACATACAATAATTACAGATAACACAAAACAAGCCATCAAAACTCTGCTCTGAAAAATCGGGTGAAAGAAACTCGCATTCTACAGCGGGAATGCAGAAGGAAAGATTCAAGTAAAATAAGCAACAAGTTGTATGGAGCTCCTCCAGCACGCCAAGTGAAAATCCGGTAAGAGGTGTCTTCGAGTAATCATGAATTGGAAAGAATAAAGTGGCAGCAGCTCAGTGCATAAGAGAATCGATTGCTTCGAAGATTCAGCTGCTTTAACTTTGATTGACATAGAGTACAGGAACTAGTCCGGCCATTTTGCCATCCCTGCCAGGGCGTTTCTTCTTGACCTGGAATGAGTGTTGAATAAAAAAGCACATTTGATTAGCCGCATGACCAAGAGATCAACCCTTTTTTTGGGTAGGCTAACTACCCACCAAGAGATCAACCACCTACCCCCCATCAATCAACTTGGTTGGCAGGAGATCAGCCATTTTACATTTTGATTCAACCATGACCAACCAAGAAAACGTGATTTGTAACTAATTACAGCAAGTAGAAAAAGTTCAAAAAGGAGTTTTCCTTATTTAAGTTTCCGCGATTCATGTATACTTACATAAAACCATCCATCAACCTCGTACTCAATTTCAAGCTCTTCTCCTGCTGTTAAACTCAACTGCAAGAAAATTCATAATTGATCACCTGTGTTTCCACTAAAATAAAAATTATTCTGCTTATCGTCTCATGCATATACCCTTGATTTCAATCTCCACAGGAAGAGAAAGAATCGAGAAAAATCATGCCTAAACATCAGAAAGACCTTGCCTTCTTGGATCAGGAACCAGCTTTCGAATTACAAAGACCAGAAAGTTAACTAACCTCGTCATCTCCACCCGCACTGAAGTCATAGAGTGCAGAGCCATATTGTGGATTTGCAGATGATGCTCGTCCTGATTCCTGTGATTCAAAACTCCGGGACCCATGCCCAGCCAAGGGGTTTTCAAATGACCTGTCAGGTGATGTGTATGGCGGGGGCTCTTCCCTAATCTGAAAAGGGTTGGGAATTAGAGCCACAGCTGATTTAAATGCATAACAGTTAGTAAAAAAGAGGCCAAGACCCTCACCGGAGAACCTGCACCCTCATAAAAGGACGAGGGACCGCTATACCTGTTTCCACCTGACCTCTCCTGTTATAAACAATTTAAGTGCATTAATAAACACACAGATAAGCAAACAAAGGGATCTGAGGCACCGAGTCAAATGCTTTGGAGGACTCGTTTTTCATCTAACTACAAAAGGACCTTTTCAATTTTCTTCAACCATCATCAAATGGATTACACATCAAGCGATCAAAATAAGACAATGAAAGAGCAAGAGAACTAAATATAAGTAGTGTTTTAATCAAAGAGCTTCTTTTCTCTCTTTATATGAGACCTTACACCCATAATATGTGAAAGTAGGTTACACTGAATCATGTTGCCAGAATGCTTCATTAGTCAAATTCACAAATTAGCACTACATGGAGCAATCAGGAATGATATTTATTAATGACAATTATCAGCAGTTTTATTTGCAAATAACAGCATGGAGTACACCCACACAAATGGAATGAGCCCATGACTTGTAAAAGAAGGGGCCAAGGCATTATGCTTCAAAAAAAAATAAAATGGCACAGCATTACCAATCAACATTGCAGATGAAAGTGATGCATTGACAATGTCGTGAAACAAGAAAAGTTTCATATTTACTTCTATTGAAATGACAATAATTTAGGTTAGTTCAGCAAATTCTTTCAAACATTTACCGATATTTGTGATGCTCCATAACTGGTGGGCCGAGAACTGAACAGTGATGGGTAGTTCATTCCACCAAAGTGGGATGATATAGAAGTCTCAACTGACCCTATTGAGTCTGGGGATGAGGACCCAGATGACCTCACGTCTTCCTGCAAATTCAAAGGACCGGCTAAATCACTTTTCAAGGACCACATTGGTCATAAATACAAAACCCCAAGCTCCAATGTAATGTATGCCATTTCAAACTAGGTAAACACAATAGCAAAACTCTTACCTCTAACTCTGAAGACTCCAAAAGTGTCTTTGCCCACATATCATCATAGCTGACTGAAGGTCTAGATATTATATTTTCCTCTTCAACATCCGGAGCTTCAGTTCCCATACCAGCAAGAAATTCATTGACCTAGCATGGAGTACAGAAACTCAAATAAAAAGCTGCACAAATCAATCCATGCCATCATATCAAACAATTTGAGCATTCACTTTCCATTACCATCCAAATTTGGAAATACTTGCATGATCAGCTTACGAATCATTGACATAGATTCATGAACTGCTTCAATTTGGAATTGGTTCTGCCATTTTAATTTTTTAAGGGAGGTTGCCAAAACAATTTTCTTTCACCACAATTTTCTTGAGCAACAAATTACCCCAGTGGAACAGATGAAATAACAATGAGCCAACAACAGGAGTAAGAAATAACCAGCACATTATGCTGGGGCTCTGATTCAAAAGATTAAACTAGAACTTGGCCAGGCCTGTTCAACACAAAAAAGATTACCAGCATCATATATGATCGAAGCCAGACTTTCCTAATACTATAAATCAAATAGAACACCATTGGACTCCAGTCAAAGAGCCCAATAAATAAGAATTTTTAGAGGCTTTTGATTTCATGCTTCATTTGGAAGAAGGGTTCCCCGATGTGGCTTGGGAGAACTTATTTCAGTTTCAAGTTACCGGAGTTTGGAAACATTTTATGGTTGATATTTACAGATCACCAACACTTACTTCTGTTGTGGAAAAGATTTGATTTTAACATTCTCCATGTCATTTAGCTCGTCTCCAAATACATATTGAAAGAAAGAAAATTCCTTACCCTACTCATTGCAGGTGCGCTATTTCCCAATAAACCATCATCACCAAGGTTTGCTGCCCAAGCATTTACTAGGTCATCATCAAGCGCATCAGACTCAACAGGGGCCGGCTTTGATTCATACATTAGGTCAGAAATTCCAGTGGCAACAGCTGGATCACTTAAGCCAGCTGATGCACTAATGTTGTGCTTGGTGCGATAAATATCAATAAGCTTAGCACTGTCATTAAATTTTAATCAAAACCACAACTATCAGAAATGCATAGGAATTAGGACAAAAGCATAACCACATCATAAATGAATGAATCACATCAAAATTTGCAAAGCAAACCCATGCAGGCTTTGACAACATAAAATTAGAGATGTTTCAGTAATATCATTTAACACTTCAACAGTTCAATCTCAAAGGCTGATTATGAAGGCAAATGGAGATAAGTTAGAAAACTTGGGCAGGTGTCCAATGCAAGTGATGTTGTCACCCTAAAATGTTTTGCTGCTGTTCATATAAATATGATTTATGATAGTAATTGAAATGGTCAACTCCTTTGGTGTCAAGGTAATAGCTATGAATAACCATCAACTCCAAGGAAAGGGTAGATGAATGATATCTATTATTTACATGCACTAAATCATGGGTGCTCACCTCTTTCCACAGAAAACACACACCAGTCATTCTGATAAAGTCAAAAGAAAGACCTTGCCAGTAAATATGTACCTTATTGGTCCCAAAGGTAGATACTTCGCTCTTGGAACATAACAAAACAATGAAACAATATCTAACAATCTCTCATGCGTTTCATAAAGTTTCTTCAGTTCTTCATCTGTCCATTCTTTATTTGTATTGTCATGGTTTCTTATATCTCTGGAACATGGTGAAATTGGAAAAGTGTTAATATAGATAATGACAGAGGAAACAAGGGGACAAGGTTCGGTTCTTACCTGATCAGTTCATCTTGTGCTCTATACATTTCATCAAGGACCTTTACCATGGGACTTATTAAGACTCCAAGGCCTGTACCGCTGGCTCCTTGATCTTCCCCATTACTAAGATGCATTTCTGATAGCTGGGACTGCACTCCACCCTGTGCTAAAGCATTTAAAAATTCATAGATCTGCAGCCTAAAGGGCTCACCAGACCTGATTGCCATAGTTGTGAGGGCTTGAGCAGCAACAATTCGAACCTGGAGTTTTCTCACAGATTGAAACAAATAAGGGAAGTGGAAATTTAAGCAAACAGCTATATTTATAGTAGAAAGCTTAAGGCACATTTAAATACAATGGTCTTATAAAACCTTAGTGCAAAGAAAAGGAAGACCATAACAAAATGAGGCATGCTATTCTAAAATGTCAAGACTCGAGAACAATCATTTCAAGAAGGTAGGTTGGGATACCTAAAATGAAGTTAAAGAGAGTCTCAGTGCATGGATAAGTTCTGGTAAAGATAATAAATACCAGTACTAAGCATTGTGCACATTCTGGTCTAGAAAATAAATGACAATCACCATGAGGGGTGCCAGTTAAAATTGGCAGCGGTGCAAATAAATACTGAAACCCAGTTAAGAAAACAGAATTTTCAGTACTGAAAAAGAGAAGAGGAATGACGAAAGCAGCCCTAATTTGTTGATATCAATCATTTTATCCCTAGCGATTTAGTACTTAACTAGATCATTAGCTCGCATTACGCCACAGGTCGAATCAAATATTTTTTTATCGTAAAAAAAATATTTAGGCATTGCTGATTTTTTTCTAGTAGAAAAAAAAAACTTAAAACCATATGAGAATTGATTTGATGTGACTTGGTCGTCTTAGCGGGTCCAAAGACAACTTAAATGACCGGTAAAAACGTAGTTTGACTAAAAATAAATATTTAAGATGAGATCTTTTTAATAAACATTAGGACTACATATTGAACCGATTTAGGTCAACCAGGGTTAACCTGTCAATCCGCACCAAATCATAAGATCACGATAATCTTATAAAAAGAAAATCAAAACAAATTACAAAGTTCAATTCCTAATAAACCCAATATTAAAGGATAAAACTAAAAAAAATTGATTTTAAAAAAGAAAAAAAAAACAACCCGAGTCGACTCGGGTTAACCTACCAAACTTGTGACTAGATCATGAGACTGGAATAAACTTGGGTTAACCTACCAAACTTGTGACCAGATCATGAGACTGGAATAACCTAATAGAAAACAAGTTGAAACAAATTATAAAACTTAATTCTCAATCAACCCAATGTTGAAAGATGAAATTAAAAACAAAACGATTAAAAAATGACGTCAACCAGGGTTAATCCACCAAACTTGTGACCCAAGTCATGAGATGGAGATAACCTCATAGAAAACAGACCAAAACAAACTATAGAACCCTAAATCCAAATAAACCCACTATTGAATGATGAAAATGAAAAAAAAAATAGTCAATTAGGAATATGAGAAAAAAACTCAAGACAACCGAATTAATCCACCAAGTTCATGGTTCGGATCATAAGTCTAGGATAACTTCATAAAAAGCAAAATGAAAAAAAATATGTTAATCTCCAATAAACCTAATATTGAAGGAAGAAATTGAAATTAAAAAAAAAATTGAAAAACAGAAGGAAGAAAAAAACCACTAGTGAAGAGGGACAATAAAACCCCTCCTCATTTAGTTTTTTCGTTAATAATTTTGAAGTTCAAGGGACGTGCTCAATCACGTGCAGAGACAAATACATATAGTACACAATCTAAAATTTTAGTACTCTCGTCTCTTTTGTTTGTACTCTTAGTTCCTAGACAAAACAATACAAGACTGGCTGAGGTGCTTAAAGACCATAATAAAATATAATATGGAAGGGGAACAAGCAACATACTAAAAAAATAAATGCATCAATACAACCTGCTATTCCACGACACATCCTTCTTCTTTTTTGTGTGCGCATTTGTGTCAGCCTAGGCTTTAGTACTACAGCCTATGTCTTTCTTCTCATAAAGAACTCTGGCATGCAAAAACTAATGCCACACCATTTTTGGGGGGGGGGGGGGTGGGTTATCTGATACACAAAAGATAGCTGATAGAAGGAGCTGTTGAACTTTGTGCTATCCAGACCCAAAAATTCAAAGGGGTACCAAGCTCATAAAAGACTCTTACGGATTATACCTTCAAGCACTAAAATATGTGATGGTGCTAGAAGAAAAGGGCATGTGTGTATGTTCATCTCTCTACAGAGAACTAAATTGTATAGGGAAGCAGGCTGTTCTCTCTTACTTGTTTTAGTACAATCACATATCTATGCACCTAAAGGACAATAATTTCACTGTTGACCCAAGCTACCAACAGTATAACTATAATAATGAATGATCATCAAGGTGGAAACTTATACCTCCCAGCTGCCACTGAAAGCACACCTCTGTAGTCGAGTCAAAGCACCAGCTAGAGTAGGATTACGAGAACTGGCAGCAGCAACCATTTTATCTGCATCTAACATCATCAATGCAGTGCCAGGAGGCGTTGCAGATTCCCAAGCATATTCGGAAGCAGCATAATTTGCATTTTCTCCAAGGAACCACACCTATAGGTTTTTTCAGTTCACAGATTCAGATAAAAGGAAAGAAATATATTCCCTAGTATTCATTTAGATTAACAGTAGAACAATATACAATTGTTGACTAAAGAAAGTTGCTTACTGCTGCTTGGACTAATCTCTGCAATGCCAAAGCTGACTTCGGATCAGATGCAGATACCCTGTCCACTGATGTAAGCCCCAACATCGACCCAGGCTGTGGTGGTGGTAGGTCAAGGACTATAGTGACTGCTTCCAATGCTGTGTGCTTCCCATCAGGACCGGCACCGACAAGGCACGTCTAGAAATGGAGCAGGCAGCCATCAGTTAAAATTAGTGTTTTCTTTAAGCAAATCTATCAGTGATTTACTTAATCATTATCAACATATCAATCAAGTTGGAGACACTTCATAAGTTACTGGACATGCAAAGAGCAGAGACAACAAGACAAAATTCAAAATGGACATTGAAAACCAACAAAAAAAAATCAAAAAGTATCAGAGAGATCAAGGGTTGAATGGAATCTTACTTTCCACAAAAGCTGCAACACATCAGCATCAATCTTTCCTGGAACCTTAGTAGCAAAGATCCTCGCAATTTCAAGCAGGGTGACAGCCATATCTGGTGTTGCCTGAGCAAGAGAAGTTATAGCAAGTGAAGTTTCATGGGATGAGACACATTAAAACATTGTATAAAAGAGCAAAACCCTCTTCTATCTCTCTTCATATGTTAGTTGATGCACTGAACCTCTGTTTCCAATTTTTGACATTGGAATGTGCAGTTAAGAAGGTGCAGGAGCGATTCACTATCTAAGCATCTCTCATTGGCATAAACAATAAAAGTAGTGATAAACTAAGCTCAAGTATTCATCCACTATCCAGAGAGAAATATGAAGACTACTTCCTATTCTATCTACTATTTCCCCAGTCATAATCAAACATAGCTGGGAAAAAAAAAAAGCAGAACAGAAGACAAGAAAATCATCAAAACTGTAACCAACTATGACTATGAGTTCTTAGGGATCTTAATGAAAATGATAGTTTTCATAACTAAAAAGAGATCTTGACTGATTTATCATTGTTATTAGTTGCTTTTGATTTAGAATATGCATGTTAAATAAAGGGAGAGAAATAGTATAGCTAGGCTAACCCATCCACTCCAACAACAGCCTCTGCATTTTCTATCACATTCATAGAGCTCAAATGTTATATATATACAATGTCAGCACTGGAATCATTGACCAGATGCCATTTGTATCTCTGGCATGGAAAAACAGTGTATCATCTCCATCACTGGTCTCTAATCTCTAGCCATTCTTTATGTACTCTATTCAATTTTCCTTAGTTAGAAACTGGAAGGCGTATAGAGATTTGAAAATTATGCTGTATTATGTCATTGCTACCCCCATTGTTTCTTCTTAAGTTCTGATTTGTGTGTTAAAATGACTAGAAATTTTTAAAAGAGCTTGGAGAGATGTGTTTCTGACAATCTTACACGCTGAAGAAGCAATTTAAACCAAACGGCACAAAATATTAACAAGGATCCAAACTGAGCAAAGAAATAGCAGAAAAGTCATAGAGTCCTTAATAAAAATAAAAATAAAAAGCTCAATCATGCAATTAGACTGCCATGGCATGTTACAGTAGAACATGCCTCTAGTTGAAGCAACACCACCGTTCCAGATAACAGAGTAGAGTCAGATGATTTTATTGGAAATGTACAGTACAAATTAGTAACGTAGATAGTTAGTAACGTGGAGAAAATTTCAAACTTGTGTGGAACGTACCCATCCATTACATGTTGAAGCTCATTATGTTTTCTTCTTTCTGATTCTTTCCTTCATTTTTTTTTACCAAGGATAGATAATCCCATTAGCTTGTTAGGTTTTGTAAGGTACCATTGTTAAGGAACACCATTTAACCCAGTGACAACTCTTTTCAGTTTTCAACAAGAATTTTATTTGTCATGTGAATGATTGATTGGAATTTATTTGTGTGTTTTTACAACCACTCTTAAAGCTAGTGATTTGTCTTTAATTTATGTATTTACCAATAACTCATAACTTATTTATCACTCGTCAACCTTCTTTACCTTCACAAAGTTCCCATGGTAGAAGAGTTTAGCCTACACAAACTTATCAAAAGGGAAAAACTAATAATCATCAAAGGCATATCAAAGCATGAGCTCCAAATAAATATGCCGTGCTTTCAAGATAGTATAACATAATTCAATATATAGCATACCTTGAAACGAGCATGCAAAGTCAGCAAAACATCATTCAACAATGTTGCTGGCCATGATGGATCAGAAAGCTCAGATGCGATAATGGATTCCAGTTCCTCAAAAGATTCATGTGGAAGTTGCATCCATATCAAAGCCTTGATTACCATTGCTCGAACATAGACACATTCACAGGCTACAGTTGTCCGTACCACCTCCATTAATGAAGCTAATAAACCTGCAATTGTATCCTTGCTACCTGTTGCACTGGATACAGCAGAGACCTTCCGGGCACCTATAAAACAAAACAAGGAGAGGATGGAATGAGAAAGACTACAATCAGATAATGATCAATCATATAAACGACATATGTCCCCAGGAAGACATTTGAACAGAATGAGTAACCCTGATAATAGAAAACTAGCAGCACTAAATTTCTCTGAAACTTGTGAAAACCCTAAACCCACTAAATGAACTCAGGGATTTTTTACTTGCAAGAGGATGACAGCTCAAAATAACAAAAAGACCAATGCAGTTGAGCTCTTAAGAGGAAGAATTTGAGCAATCCTGTACTTCAGCTTTATTCAGAAGTTCATCTTGAGACTCAAGCCTGCACTTTTGAGGTTGCCATTTGCAAAGTTGAAAAGTTATATCATTGCACAAAACATTGGCCTCTACATTTCAAATTCACAGCCACTAAATATAGAATGATAGAAGAAACATGAGAAAAGAAAAGAGAAAAGTTTATAATTGGCACTTCACACACACAATGAAACAAGCAAGGAAAATAAGACCAATTTTCTATGACACATTTTTAAAACACATGATGCAAATTCATTTAACAGTTTCATCAGGTTTGTGTGTTACACAAGTTATATGCATATGCATTGACACAGAATCCCACTCTCATGCAGATACATGCTTCATAAGCAATCCAAAAGATGGTGATTGTAAAAGGCTACACAAGATGTTGATGACTAATATTTCTTTTCAAGTCAACAGAGAATGAAAATTCTAAACAAATTTGCTTCAGGCACCACCGATGGAGCACAACAATAATGCCATGAAAGTAACAACTTAATAGTTTGATGATCAAGGATCTTCCTAAATTTTATTTTTTTAAAAAAAGTTTAGTTTGACTCTCAAAAAATTACCATCTGCATATGGATTTTCATTAAAATCCGAATCGACTGGATCTGCACTCTCAGAAAATGAATTCACATTAACTCCTTCATCGATGTCCTGTAAGCCTACAGCATAAGCAGCAGCGCGACTTTTTCCCATCTCCTGCACAACTCTTGCTGCTGCATGAAGTACTGGCCTGGAGAAATTACGAAAAGAACTTTCCAACCTGAACAAAAAAACAAGGGAAAAAAAAGGAATCAGTTTTCAAAACAAATGAAAATGAGAAAAAAAGGAAACCAACAAATAAGTTGCATCATAGTTCGAACATGTTAAAGAATCTTCAAAAGAAATAATAAATCTGACAGATTACAATACCCTGAAAAAGAAAAGGTGAAAGTAGAAGAGAAGGAAAGAATTGGGAGCTCAATCTACCTTCTCATTACAAGTTTAATAAGAGGTTGTGGACGCCTAGTCTTGTGGGATTTATCTTTAGAAGCCTTTGACATATCATTTGAATCAGCACTAGATCCCTTCGATGATAGAGAGGGTGCTTCTGGCAACTTCAGTATCTCCCTTGTTAAACGGTACCAGCCAGCAGCACGCTCCTCAGTCCTATAGTATTGGAATACACAATAGGAATATTTTAGAGGGAAAAAAAAGGACACAATTGCATCCTGATTCCATCCCATGTCAACAAAACTTTGTTACAACATGAATAAAATGTTACACAAATAAAAGTGAAAAAAGATACAAGATTAAAAAACTACCTCTCTGTATTATCGTGTTTTCCCAAGACACAAAAGATTGCCTCAAAACAGACTCTTTCACTGGGATCTAGGAGAAGTTGATAAAGCACTGAGTTGAACTGAGATTTAATGTCAGGCCTCTCTGCAGGAAACCAGGTCAAGAAGCTAATCATCTCATTAATTCAGGATTTTTCCTTCAAAATTAGTGAGAAATGCAAACTGCATTTTACCATCTAATGCTCGAGCTCTAGATATTGTATGACACAACCTGGCCAGCGAAACTCTAGCAAGCACATCATGCAAATGAAGAACATCCTGCAATGCCCCTGATTCAAATAACACCAACAACTTAACCCGAAACCAGAAAAGCAGTCATGTGATAGAGATTAAGCTAATTAACAATGCCATATGACTTGCAAATAGAACCATCCTAGAACCAAAAACCTGAATAGACAAAGGTATATATGTCTTGCATTGTAACTCATGATTATAATGTGTTAAGAAAATGAGTCACTGTTCACACAATTTCACAACTAATCTTTCAATCAAACAGCCTCCTATTTTTCATTCAGTTTTAGTTTTAGTTGAAAGAATTGAACATCTAACAAAATTATGCCACTTGAACCCTGGTGTAGATAACAATCGGTGATCATAGAAGCAGAAGCAGATGATAAGCACAAATAAGACAAGGGACCATACCTCCAGGGACTACAAGCTTTCCTGCAGAAAGATGCAGAGGTATAGCATTAGATAAAAAAGAACAGTCAATCGTAGTTCTAGGATATTAACACGATATGAAATAGTTTCATGATGAAAAGAATGGAGAGAATGAGAAAGTTAAAAGTAAAATGTTACCTAAAGCCATTGCAACTCCATAAGGATCTTTTGTTGCCAACTCAGAGAGAATTTCCAAAGCATGCCTTACAGCAACAGGATCAGCAAATGAAACCCTGCAGTCAAACACAAGCTAGCTGCATATATTAATAAAAAAAAAGACTAGCCAATATGTGGAAGATGCTTCTTCTAGATGTCTAAAGTGCAAGGAGGACAAGAAGAAAAACAGGGATTGGCGAGTGAATATAATAACTGAAACAATAGTATTATACCAAAAGCAAGAACGGATCATGTATTTATTATCTCACGATATCTTGCATTAGAAGATAGAATACTATAGTCACAGCATCCAGCTTTTTCTTAACAATTGTGAGTATACACCGCTTCTGCTGATCAATACAAGACTAAAAGGATTCTAAATACAAGGATAAAAGGTTCTTTCTGTCTAGGCTAATCAGTGAAGCCAAGATACGCATACAGCATTGCAAATTGTAGAGATGGAGAATGGGGAAAGTATTTGTACTATGGGACTGCAGGCACAAAATACTAAAAAAAAAGAAGCAAGTCACGCCAAACAAAACAACCAAACCTAACAAAACAAAAGCTAAGTACCCAAAGAAACAGTGATCATCAATATGAACCTAAATCTATGCACCAGAATAAGAAAACTTACCCCTGTACAGCACGGTGCAGAAATGCTGGGTTTCCAGGATCAAGAGGGAGTCTTCTTAATGCACTTAGTGCAGCATATTGCAAATTACTCCGAACGATAGACTGATATGTAGCAATCATTCAAACAAGTATAATAAGCACACATACAAAATGAAGTATAATATTTCAAGAACATGACTCATAATCATGGGATAATTCTACGGAGGAAACGCAGGCAAAATAAAAAGATTAAGATGAGGGAATGAACTGGCACTTCATAGTGTCAAACAGACTTAAAAAAAAAAGTGCCATAACAAATCCTGTTAAGGAAATAAACTGAGAATATAAAACCTGTGCATTTGGATAGTTAAACAAACTTCATAACTCTCCCTAAGTTTGTGGTGACAAATTCACTATTTTCACTGAAAAATTCTCTTTAACATTAATCATAATATCAAAAATAATATCGATGATGTCTCTGCACAAGGGCTAAGTTAGATGTTTTGCTTCATTAGAACATTAACATTCCCCAACATATATGACTCCTAAATTTACTCAAGGCAATACTACATGAGCAGTCAATGTACAAGCTCTCAATTTTAAGTAGCTCTAAATATCATTAACACGAGACAGATTATCACCGTGACGGTTATGCAGCAATAACATTGTATAAGAAATTGGGAGCTTTACAGATAATACCATCGATAAGTTGATATTTTTACCTCCTTATCACCACCTTTAGTCCCAAAAACACCTTTCTTTCGTTTTTGAGGGTTGTCACCAACCTGAAATTCAATATGAAATCTCAAGAATTATTGCAGTAAGCAGCCAGGATGCTTGATTGATTGAGTGAATGTCAGGCTTTGAAAAACCTCCATGAAACCAGAAATGTGAGAAGAAACAATACAAATTTGTAATTTCAAAAACTCAGCAACAATCACCAGAATTTGATAAATAGTGACAAACAAATAAATTGACACCCTGAACAAGTAATTAAGTTACAACCATACTTTCCAGTAAACATTGCAAGGCCTCATCTTTTGTTAACAAATGAAGACAAATATTTGTAACTTACACCAGTACAACAGAGATTCATTCCAGTAACTACAGAGATATTATTTAAGAAAATTGACATTATATGGCATCGTTTCCAAAAAAGACTTGACACACATTTGTAAACTTATCGTAACCATAAATGTTAGAGCAGGATCAGACCAGTTTAAACAGTTAGACCTTCCTTTGGGTGCTTTCTTTAAATTTCATAATATCCTAGTGTTGAGAAGAGTCATGGAATTATCATTAGGCAACTAAGCTGCAAGAAAACTGTACTTCCATTGGTTTATGGCAGGTTCAATTGTTGAAGAGCTAAATGTATAGAGGCTGCTTTTGTATAGACAAAAGATCAGTAATTCTGTAATTTTTTTGCGATCCTTTAAGTTTTTTGGAAGGAGAGAAACCAATGAGTATTTAAGGGGAGGATTCTACTCACAAATCTACCAAGGCTTTTAGAAGATAAATCTTGGCATTCCCAAGAGCTTTGCTAATGAAGAGGAGTTATTAAATTTTAATATTTTTTTAGTTTATACACAGTCACAAAGGATACATATGCAGAGCAAACTAGAGTTCTATTTTTATTTTTACCATTAATAAAAAGAAAGGACAACACAGTATTCTTTGTTGAAACATAAATGGAAGAAATTTAGAGTAAGGCAAACCTTGTCAAGAATGCCAAATACAATCTCATACAATCTGGATAAAATACCAGTGTTGCTTTCAGGAGCATATGTAAGAGCCTTCAATGCTTGCAATCTCCGTGCATGAACTTCAAAGATACAGGATAAATTTAAATCAAAATCTAAACCTTACAATTTCAAAGGAGAAAATTTTTCTATAAAAAGGTACTGTACTTGAAAAATAACTATTCTTTTGTATGGCACATCAATCATTTTTTTCCCTTGTAGATCTTTGTTTCACTCTATCAATAAAAATAAAAGTTCCCACAGAATAGCCTCATGCAAAATATATCTCTTCTATGCATTTCAATATCATCCACATGGTTGATTGCATGAAATTAGCAAATTACTGATCGCAGATAAATCCCAAGGCACCAGCAAATTCATCCATGGAAAATACAACACAGAAAGTTCATAAAGCATTGGGACTTGATGTGAACATAGTATTGCCATTTTTATATCCTAAATCCAAATCACTTGATTTATGTGAACTAATGAGACATATTTCAAAGATCCAACATTCAAAATTAGAGCCCATTGTACCAGGAAAAAACTTCACGAATTCTTATCAAACAGCATAAAGCTTGTACAGCATAAAGCATTCAAACAATTTATCAATCACAGTTAAATTCAGCTTCATCCTTTGCATGCAACTTAGAAAAAAGATTTTGCAAATCATTTTTTGATGAAGAACCACCTTGTACAGCACAAAGCATTAAAACAATTAATGAAAGAAAAACAGTAAGAAACCACTTTACATTCAACATTAGCATCTGAAGCCTCTTTTGAAAGCTGATCTACAATCCTTGGTACAACATCAGCTCTAGTCACCCCTCCAACAGCATCAATATCAGCCAAAGCATCCCAATTAGGAGTCGGTATTCCACCACCTGGATTTAAACCTTGAGAACCAGTATCTGATAAAATCCTAGCCAAGTAATAATACACATAGCGCAGAATCGTCCTGTCTTCACATTGCTGATCCAGCTGTAGCAGATTCAAACATATCAACTATCATTTCTTCAAAATTACCGATATAAAATTTCTTCAAACATATAATGTGGAAGCAAACCATGAGAAGAGACGGTGCCAATGACGGATCGACTGAATTGTAAACAGCAAGTTTCGGAAACACATGATGCACTAGTTGCTTTTGAGAACTTTTCTGTAAATTCAGGAAAAAAAAACTTAAATTCCCATAAAAAAATAACAAAAAGAACAGCAAAACAAATATATAGAGAAGAAAATCAAGATTTACTTGATCAGATGTAGCAGCTAGTTCATGAATACTCCTAGCTAGTTGCGAATACGAAACCGGCTACAAAAATCAAGAAAAATCAAATTAAAGAAAGAAACAGAATCTCTAGAGAGATTTCAGAGAAGGAAGCTTAGGTTAGGTTAGGTTACATTCTTCTTTTGTTTTTGAGGCATGATATTGATACCAGCAGTAGTTTTCATGGCAGCTTTAGCAGCAGAAATGGTGTCGTTTTGGATCTGCATAAGTGTAGCTCTCTTCGACTTTCTCTCTCCTAGCATTGTCTTCCCTGACCCCGAGGACGAACTTGCCGTCGTCGTCGTCGGCGTGGAATATGACATCGATCCAGTCGGTTGCTGCGATGCCGGAGGAGTTGGCGCTTCCGAGGATCCCGATGACTTCGGAGCCGGCCCGGGGTCCGCTGTTATCAGATCCATCAACGTCGTCCCCGACGAAGAATCCTAAAAGAGAAGGAAAATTAGAATGATTAGCGGAAAATGTGGAGGAGTAGAGTAGAAATTGAGAGAGAGAGAGAGAGAGAGAGAGAGTGGATGATTACCGCCATGATTGTTGATGTTGTTAGGTTTTGTGCTACCAAATTTGAATCTTCTTCTTGGAGAAATGGGAAAAACAAGCAGAGTCAGGAAGCTTGGAAGAAGTTGAAACGGGTTTTGATCTGACCCGGTAATAGAAATGGTTTGGACTTCGGACGACTCGATGCAGTCAGCCCGGAAATTTTATTTAAATGAATAATTTTTTGGGGGTTAATTTGATTTACTTCCAATAGTTTTACTAACCACTCCGTTAGGTGTTAGAAGTTTCAGTCATACCCTTCTAATCCGTATTTGTTGATAAGCATAACGCAACATTTTTTTTATTTAAGTATCAATTGACACTTTAAAGACTCGAGGAAATTTTTCTTCACACTTAGTGTGTGTTTGTTAATGGTATAGGTTTTTTTTTTTTAATTAAAAATATATTAAAATAATTTTTTATTTTTAATATTAATATATCAAAATTATTAAAAAATAATTAAAGTGTGTGATATTTGCAGTAACTTTTGAAGTTATAATTTTAAAAAATAGATTAAAAAAACTATAAATTGTTATTTTTTTATAACAAAAATTTCAAGAAAGAGTTTTTAATTGGACACATGTAAAATTATGATATGTATTGATTAACTAGATATTTTTAAAACCACAGTTAAAGAATGTAGTTTTGACTACATCTTCTTGTACTACAAAACAAACCCTTAATAAAAAAAACTTAAAACTATACTACTAAATAGAACAATAATTATATAATATCACGGATATTATTAGTATTCTTCTAATAAATAAAAAAGTTATTTATTTAATTTTTTGTTTGATTTAAAGTTATATATTGCAGAAACAAGTGATGATAATGTTTGTACTATTTTTATGAGATAATTTTATGGCTGTTGACATAATGAAAAAAGAATTTCATTGTAGATTAGATTGAAACTTAGAGTTAATTTGGTAATATAATAATGATTATTTTTTTAAATATTTTTTGTTTGGAAATATATTAAAATAATATATTTTTTTATTTTTTAAAATTTATTTTTGATATTAATATATTAAAACGATATAAAAATATAAAAAAAATTAATTTAAAGAAAAGTAAAAAATAAAAAATAAATTAATTTTTTAAAAAATTCTTTGAAAACACAAAAACAGTAGGCTTTTACCATCAAAACTTTCTTTGAACTTCCTAGAGGTCCTTGGTACAATAATAGAAGGTTCAGGTGGTTACTGTGACCGAGTAATGGATTTCATGGGCTAATGTATAAAATATTTTTTAAAATATACTATCTTAAAAGGAATATCCCTAAAAGATAGATGTCACTTTTGAGGGTAGCAGTACTATGATTTTTTTCACAAAATCTCCAGCACAAGACACAAGACAGAAGAAGAAGAAGAAGAAGAAGAAGAAGAAGTAGAAGTACTAAAAAGATATTTAAGTGACCATCTTGTTGGGATCTGGAAATATACTCTGTGGTCAACATTTCCACTTCTAGATTTCCTCACCTTGTTACTTTTTCTTTCCCTCTTTATGCGCCTATAACATTTGATAGGCAAAAAAGGGTTTCTGTCTCATAACAGATTCTTGCTTCTTGTTGCTGACTGTCCATGAAATTATAATGGAGAATGCATTAGCAGGTAAGTTTCTTAAGCCATGCTTCCATTTGAATTCAAGAAAAGCAACATTGGTACTGCAGAAAAGGAAGGGAATTGGCACCTCCCACAAGTTCTGCTATCCTTCCAAATTCAAGATTCATCCCCTTGTTTCTCATCCCCTTCATCTCCCCAATTTGGAGGTACGACTCTTCCAATCTTTAGCTTTTCGTGTATAGCTTGTACTTTAAACACATAAAAGTTTCAAAATTTCATGCAAGAATTGGGATCTTTAGGATGCATGTTCTTGAAACAGAGTTGAAATCAATTGAAACAGAGTTGTACTATTTGCTGCAGGCGGGTGGTGTTGAAATACAAGAAAGTAGTTATGAAGGTTTAGTTTCTGATCAAGAAATTGTCTGGCCTTCTCCCGATGATGAAATCCCATTTTGGAAGAGGGATTTCCCTTCCTGGAATGTGAGTCCAGAAGTGCCAAATGAAAGTTCTGTGAAGGATTCTGATCTTATGCACATAATTCATGTCACAGCTGAGATGGCACCAATAGCTAAAGTTGGTGGACTTGGTGATGTTGTTACTGGACTTGCTCGAGCAAGTCTTTCTCGTGGCCATACAGTGGATATAGTGCTCCCCTTCTATGAGTGCATTCAGAAGCAGCAAATCAATGACTTGGCATTGATCAGTACTTATGATTCTTATCATGATGGGAATTGGATTCCTACAAATGCCTATCGTGGAGTTGTTTCGGGCATTCCAGTGATATTTATTGAGCCATCAAATGAATTCTTCAAGGGGCAACAAGTATACGGAGGTTCATATAATGAGCTAGAGGCTTATTTGTTTTTTAGCCGTGCTTGCCTTGAATGGATGCAGGTTTGTCGGTTGATCCTCAATATGATCTTGGTTTTTCCTTTGACCTGACTTCCGATTCTTAGAAGTTCGAGTAAGCTTACACTAAATTGGAAATAAAAGGTTGAGGTATCAAGGGTTAGAGGTTGTATAACTAAAATATGCTCAGACTATAAAGAACATATATGATTTACAACTTGCAGTTGTTTTTTTAGTCATTGACATAATGCTGAAGAAAATTACACCAGCATCTGCACTTACCCCTCCAGCTTCAAAAGTTTGCGTAATTTAGTCACTCCATTTCTGTTCAGCATCTTTTGCAGACCTTTGTTTCTCAATTCATATCATTGTTATCCTTTAGTTCTTAACAAGCTCTTTTTTCGAAATTTCTGACAAGATAGAATATGGTGACAGGTAACAGGTGCTCAGCCTGACATTATCCATGTCCATGAATGGCAAATAGGCGCCTTGCCCCTGCTTTACTGGGATATGTATCAATATCTTTCACTGAAGGTATTTACTCTTCTTATTAGTAACTCTTCAGAATTTAATGCTCTGATTTAGTGTCAATGATGTCAAAATTGTACTTTCTAGAAACCACGGATTGTATTAACTATACATAACATGGAGCATTATGGAGAGTGCCGGTAAGTTATTATTTTACTGTCTTTTTTACCTTCTTAAGTTTAAATTTCTCATAGCCTGTTCAACAGTATCAGTTGCTCACTATATAGGCCTTTTGGTGTGTTAATCCTAGCAGATCAAATTGAACATTGTATAAAAAAATTTGTGGTTTCTTTGCTTTGGCAGCCAAGAGCAACTCAGCAAGTGTGGTCTTCATGGTTCTATGTATGCAACAGCGGAGAAGGTGTGTATTTTATAGCATATATTTTTTTAGTTTGTAGTTTTTATCTGATGTTGTTTATATTGAGGCTGCAGAGACATTTTATAAACATCCTAAAAAAATTGGAATTTGTATTTCCTCTGAAAGAATTAGCATGTGGCATTTATCTGTCTTTTCATTAGCATTGAACACATAGAAAGATATGGCAAGGAATTAAATTCACAATCAAGATCCTTTGGGGCTCCGTTTTTTATAGGAATCTGTAGGTGGTGCATCCTTTTTCTCACCAAAAGTTATTCAATTACTAGAAATACTGCCAAATCACAAAACTGTTTCTAATATCTCTCAACATGTCAGGCAGTTGATGATCGGACTATTGGCCATAATCCTGAGAGACTAAGCTTATTGAAAGGTGGAATTGTATACAGCAATGCAGTGGTGTAAGTAGTTTTGTTGTTTTGTCTGCAAAAGGTTTCGTTCTTGATATGGTGTCATTTGGTCTTAAGTTGCATGTGAAGAACTGTAAATAGCCTATACCTGAAGTTGATTTTCATTCCTCGTATTGTAAAGGGTTTTGCTCTTTGGCAAACTAGTGTTGCATTACACTCATTATATTTCTTGATTTCTTGATTCTAATGGATAAAGACCTGTTGTCAGGCAGTCTTATTTTGTTAATAGCTTCTTTTTTTTTCATTTTATGAATATATACTCAGTTTCTTGAGAATAATTCGATGCTCCGAGTAGTCGACAGTGATTGGAACTAGTCAAATAGTGATCCATGTTTGGATCACCATAAATCAACACCAAAGTGGGAAATCTGCATTTTAAAGTTATGAAAATTGAATCCTCATATTCTCTGGGGTTAGAAAACATTTAAATTTGGATAAAATCTAGGTGTGAAGAACCTTCTTTAAATTCTTCATAAATTATGATTTGAATCCTGACAGAAAGTGAGTTTTAACTCCTGCATGAAATGTTTTAGATGTGAATTTATTTGTTTACATGATGCATATCACTGAATCTGATGCCACATTTACAACCATTACAAACATAGAATCCAGCACTACCCTCTAAGTCTATTTTATTTCCAAGAAAGTAATTTTCTTTTCACTTTCCAGTACAGTCTCGCCAACATACCTTAAGGAAACTCTCTGCTCTGGTTGGTTGGCCAGCACTCTAATGATGCATTGTGATAAGTAGGTTCCACTTTATTATAAGCAATTCATGATTTAAAATTTCTTTTTCTTAGCTGTTTATTCCTTCAGCGTAATCAAATCAACTATCTTCTCACTTTTTAGCTATAGGAACTTGTGATTCGATAACTATGCTGCAGTAAATGCCTTATTGAACATTACTAATGTTGATGCAAAATTGTCTGCCTGGTTTATGATTCTATCTATCTTCCAATGTGGATGCAATTCTGCAGGTACTTTGGTGTTTTGAATGGGATTGACACTGCAATGTGGAACCCTGCTACCGATGTTTTCTTGCCTGCTAAGTTCCATGGTAACCTTAGTGATCAACTTAAACCTCTCTCTGTTAAAACTGTCTATATATATGTCCTTCGAAAAGAACCTGGAAGCAGCCCAATACTTTTATTGACGCAGTTTTGATGCGATACAACTATGTCTGTAGAACCTATACTCCGTTCTATTTTTTGGTTCACACAATTATTTTGTATGAACAGTTTGTCGATAACCACAGGCTGCTTGTTTTCAAATAAATGTATCATTTCTAGATATCTTAATAAACATATAGTAGCAAAAGGAATCGATATATGAATGTTCATACATTACTGCTTGGAAAGTGTTGTTATCTTTCACATTCAATATCTACTTTCATCTAATTATTCAACCTGCCATGCTTCAATTCACATCATAATCACGCAAAGTTAACATATGAATTTTAGATATTCATTCCAACTTTCACTTCTTGCTATTTTGTTTCTAACAGCTCAAAAAATTGAGGGCAAGAAGTTATGTAAATACTATGTACAAAGGGGGCTTGGTTTGGCTGCCAAAAGCATCACCAGCAGTAATCATGTGCCAGATGCAACAGTTAAGATCCCATTGGTAGTCTGTATTACTAGACTAGTTCCTCAAAAGGGTCTGCATTTGATTACTCATGCACTTAAGCATATTGAAGAACTGGTATGACTCTCCCTCCACCCACGCCTCCTTCCTCCTCTCTCAGCTAAACATGGATTTGATGTTTCTCTTTCTATATTATTCGAGTCTATGTAGGGGGGGCAGATGATTGTCCTTGGAAAAGCTCCAGATGGTCGAGTTGAAGGGGAATTCAAACGTCTTGCAGATATGGTAATGAGCTTGAGGTTTTCAGATAACTAATGATTGGAACCTCTCTTTTTTTTTTCCACACCATTTATAATATTAACACCACTTGGTATTTCATGAGCTTGATAATGAAAGAAATTGCATTTCAATAGAAGAATACAATGTGATGCTCAAAAGGCAAGATATGAGCAACTGAGATAGTGAAGTTGCAGGAATCATTAACTATGTTTCTAATTTTCTTTAATCTCTCTGTAATATGGTCCTTTTTCTCCTTAGCTGCTCTACATAAATATAACAAAAACTCTTATATTTTGCAGCATAACCAAGGTCCTAGCATCCGTATCCTTTTGATGTATAGGTAAATCATCGTAGAAGCCATAACATGCTTTTAATATTTTGAAGTGATGTATAATGTCTGGCTAGGAGTTATTGTCATGGTTGTGTCTTTCTTTGTGACACAGTGAGGAGCTGTCCCACATGCTTTATGCTGCAGCAGACATGGTGTTAGTTCCTTCCATGTATGAGCCATGTGGACTTTCCCAAATCATTGGAATGCGTTATGGATCGGTATGCATGTAGCTTTGCAAAATGATTAAAATTAAACATTGTTATCTTGATATAAAATTGTGATACTAAAACTACTTATCAATGACTTTGCTCATTTATTGGTCATATTATTGGCAAATTCTTAAGGTACTATTCTCTGAAGATGAACGTTTACACGGTCATGAGTGTATGATTAGTAGTTTTAATTGTAATTCTATTGTGCATATTGTGTGGTTGCTACCTTCCAACAAGATCATTGAATGGACATACAAATGAATAGCAGATACATGGCATAAGCGTAGGGAATGTAAAAAAGGGTGAAGCTCTCATCTGAACATAATGGTTTTTCAGGTTCCAGTTGTTAGAAAGACTGGTGGCCTCGCAGACACAGTCTTTGACATGGATGACCAGTCGAACCCCGAGATTGCTAATGGGTAATTTGAATTCAATTTGTGAAATTTGATTATGTTTTCAAAACCTCATATTGACACAATTTTCACCATTTTCTCCTGGACTGAAGTTTTAGGCTCTCTGGGTTTTATCTTCATAGGGAAAAATGAACCAAATACCCAAATTAATTTCTTATAGATAAATCCAAGTAGGTGTCATGAAAATAGTGGATTGATGAAAACTTATGAACTTTTCAATATAATTTGGTGAAGAGATATTGTCTAGTGCTGGTTTACCTTATTTGGCTAGACAGTTATCCAGTGCTTTAACTTAATACTTCTGTCTTTATTTGTTCAGGTTTGTTTTTGAAGGAATTGATGAAGGATCCTTAAACTGGGCTCTAGACCGCGCATTTGCTTACTACAGAGATAGTAAGCTCTGCCTATTATAGTTCTTGGATGTTTACTTTCTCATGGATGACAGTCTTTTTTTGCCATATACAATTTGCTCCAACAAGACCTCATTGGTGAGAGATGCATGGCTCGTTACACTTGCTTGATAACATAGTACTACTGGTGGTACTGTTATTTCATAAATCATGAAAACCATCACTAAACTGGTGAGACGAATTGTGATTGTTGGTCTTGTAGACCTATCTGTTTTAAAAATTCAGTCAATCGTCATCTGTAGGGTGTATAAAATATGAAAAAATATCTTGAATTTTAGCTATGTGCCTTACTAAATATCAACCCCCCTACTGCTACATAGTTCACTCTTGCAGTTAACATTTTCTGAATTTGGATTGGGTTTTGTTGATCTGCATAATTATTTCAATTTAAACATTAGTCAATGCATGCGTGCATCTTGTGATCTGACATGTAGATGTAGACTGGTTCGGTCTTGTCAGATATTAAGATGGGATAGAGCTTCCTATCAGGTTAATGTTTTTAGCTCGAGGGTTTTGAATCTTTTCTGTCCTCGATTTGAATTGCAGAACCAGATGAGTGGAATGGCATTGTGAAGAAGGTAATCGAAATTGACAATAGCTGGAACAACACGGCTGGGAAATACATTGAAGTTTACAATTCAGTTAGAGGGAGATCTTGAAGGCACCCAGGTCAGTGATGGAATTCGTTCCAAGTTGTAAATTGCAAGATTCCCCTGATACAAATGGTAAATTGCAAGATTCCCCTGATACAAATGCAAGAGCCGGGTCTAGGCCAGTAACACGCTTTCACTTTTGTTGTGGAACCTTCAATTCTTCTCTAAAGTTTTAGCACTGAAGAGTTTTTGTTTACATGAAGATGACGTACAGCGAGTAGGATCTTGAAGGCACCCAGGTCAGTGATGGCATTCGTTCCAAGTTGTAAATTGCTAGATTCCCCTGATACAAATGCAAGAGCCGGATCTAGGCCAGTAACACGCTTTCACTTTTGTTGTGGAACCTTCAATTACTAGCTGCTTGTACAGCGGAATCTAGCAATTTACAACGAGTTGTTGTTTGCATGAAGCTGATGTACAGCGAGTAGGAAGAACAGCCTGAACAATAGACAATAAGGCAAAGAATCCACAATTACTAGCTGCTTGTACTGTTCCAGAAGGATTTTTGTAAGAGTATTGAGCATACTTGCTAGTTTCATGTGTATTGACTTAACAATTTCAATTTCAACAAAATTTGGAATGGGAAAAGATGCTGGTGCTGCTGCACCCTATAAGTTAACCATTGGTAGTTTACATGTCATTATAGGCAATTAACTTTAAAAATATGATAAGACTGATGCCTCAGTAGATTGCAAACTTAGTTTTTTAAAAAAATCATATCACTGGCCCCATGATTTTCTGCTGTTAAATGTCAGAATTACAAAGACATCCAAATAAAAAACAACACAGCATTGCCATGATCAGCTTCTCATAAATTGAACATCCAACAACTGCCTTGAATGTAGCATTACAGATCAGCAAAGAATAGCTGCTGGCAGGCATCCAGTAAATATTGTTGTGTTGGAACTTCTGAAGAATAGAGAGAGCTGCCGCAGTAGGCCAATATGTTTCCTGCATGTTTTACTGTTGCCTTGTATGCGAATATATGACGCTAACTATTGGATGAGCTTATTTTGAATTCTTCCACCAACTTTGAGAAGCTGAAGTACTATCGGTGAGTAACTGAGCAAGGGAAGAACATTCGAGGACATTATCTGCATGGTTATAGAAAGAAAAGAAATGTGTTTAAACAAACATGAAATCTCTTCTCATCAATATTGATTGATGAGTTTTATTCTTTACCATCATCTAGAACTAGAATGAGGTCACTCTCGATAACAGTGGTTATCCGATGAGCAACGTTGATGACTGCGCATTCATTTGTTTCTTTCTGCAATGTTTAATGATACTGTCAGTTGCTGAATCGATCGATGCACTAGCCTCATCAAGAACAAGAATTTTTCTCGTGTGCAATAGTGTTCTTGCAAGGCAAAAGCCTGGACTCCAGTTTTCACCCTCTTCAGAAACTGCATCATTTTTCAGAATTGTAACAACTAAATGAAGCAAAATGGACAGTTCTAGAAAAATGAGTGCTGCTAACCTGTGTTTTTCTGTATTGTTTACCTTGGACATCAAAATCTTCTGATCTTGTCTTGATATCCCATCCAAATGGCACTTTCTAAGAACCTGAAAAAATATCAGAAGCTTTTGATGAGAACATGATTCTAGTTCATTGATATACGGAGGAAGATTCAGATTCTTACTTCACAGATTTCCTCATTGTTGTGATGTTGTACAGGATCCAGATTATTCCTCATGGTTCCCTGGAAGTGTTGGGTCCAGAGGTATTATGCTTAAGGTGGGTCTTAAATGATAGAATCCAACTGAAGTTATATCTAGTCTATCAATTATCTGTCCTTATGAGGGCTCAACCAGCCGAATAGAGCTTGAATTAGAGTTGATTTTCCACTTCCAGTTCTTCCCACAATTCCCATTTTCTTCTGTCCAGGTAAAGTGCAATTTATTCCCTTGAGAACTGGTGGGAGAGCAGGGTCATAACGCACTTCGAGGTTTTTGATTTCTATGCATCCAGTCTCTGGCCATTTCGGTTCTGGACTTCTATCTTTAAGGACCGAAGGTGCCTCGCTTGGTATGCAACTAAACAGAATTATTCTCTCGACCGAGATCATCTTGTTCTCGACATTGCACGCATTCCAGATAACCCAAGCTTGTAGAATATTAATCTTCAGACCATATGTGACTGCAAGTCCTGCCAAGCCTGAAATAAGATCGGCTCCATTTTAGTTCGGCAATTTCATGTTTCCAGGGTTCATGCAAGTATAAAGCATCAAGAACAGCTTAACTATCATAGAATGTGCTTACTGCGGTTAGTGTCTGAGCCTGACACAGTCACTAAGATCATAAGAACAACGAAGAAGCCAAGATTTAATAGAAAGTTCATCCTAACACAGAGCCATTCCATTGTCCTGGAATTGTGGAAACTAATGCGTGAAAAATCATCAACCAGGCCAAGGTTTTTGGTGTAGAGTTTTTCATCCTTGTTGAAGCAGCGGATAGGTACTACCCAGCAATTGTTTCCGAGAAGTGGTGCAGAAGTGGAGCCTTTTGAATTCAAACTATCCTAGCCAGTTCTCTGGCAGTTTTACTGTAATAAGCCTGCACAGAAGTTTGAAAAAATTCAGCGCCTAGTAACTACATACATGTTTTGAGGAAGAAACAGATTATCGTGCTGCACATATATTTATGTGAGACTGCTGGCTATTCATATTCAACTAACTAAATTGAACTCATTCACCAACTGGTTGAATTTCTTGTTGCTGCAGATCCTTTTCCAAGGAATTATACAACAGGATATCATGAATTGGAATAAGATATTGAATAGATTCTTACCTGATACCATGTAGAGATAGAAAAGATGGCAAGGAATAGAACGGAGATCCGTCATGCCACCTGTGACATGAGGGCGATGACACTGACAAGCTGAATAAAAGCAAACACTAATCCAGCTATTCTGTAAGATATATCAAAGTCGACAGTAGCTTGGTCTGTAGAAGACTGCAGTGAAAGCAAGGATAAAAGTATCAGAATATAGATAAGATAAGGAACTAGACTTCAATCAGGAAAAAAAGAAAATAGAAAACAGTGCTGAGCGAAAGGACTAACCTCGACAAGGATTTAACTTGAAGTAGTGTCGAAAAATGACATAGGAGCTTGAAGAATCGATGTTATTAGGACAATGAAGAGATGATGATAAGTATTAAAGGTGATGAATGTTAACAGAAGTGCTCTTGCCAATACAAAAATAGAGCTCCCACCAGAAATTAAAGAAACGATCTCTCCATCAGTTGATTTTCGCTGACCCTGCCCTATTTCTTGGTTTCCCACGTAATCCAATAATTGCTTCCCATTTGCAGTGCTTGGAAGAAAATATAAAAAGTAGGAGAAATTAATATATTGCTGCGTTCAGAAGAGGGTCAAAACTGGAGTCCAGGGCAAAGACAACTCAATTGTCTTGCAAGAATACTGCTGCATAAAAGTTAAGTTGTTGTTCCAGTTTCACAAATCTTAAGGTAAGTGAAAGTTTACATAATTGTTAATTTAGAACATATAAAAATAATTAAAATACATATAAGCTACCTGAATATCCACATTAATTAAAAAAAAAAAAAGTTAAGTTCTTGTTTTGGATGAGGCCACTGCATCCATTGATATAACAACTAATAATATCATTCGTCAAACAGTGAGAAATGAAACAAATAAGTCACCGTCGCTCATCGAATAACTTCTGTCATTAACAGTTACTGTTTGGTGGTTTTCAAGTCCTTACCATCAGCAAGAAGTAGGTCATTGTAGACATGTAGACGACAATATTATCTGCTAGCCCGGTTTCACTCTATTTTTTTTTCAAAGATTAGATTTTCACTTTTTGTTATTCAAAAAAATCTAGAATACACTCTAAACACCTTAAATCCATACATGACATGTTTAAATCCATACATGACCTCAAAACATACATATATGAAATTTTTTTTATTAAATGAAACTTTTTAACGTTAAAATCAACTATTTTGATGTCCAGAATTGATATCAACGATGAATTTTTTTTTATTGTTGAAATTCAATGATTTTTTTTCCTTTCGAATCACTGACTAAAAAATAAAAATAAAAAGTTTTAGGCTAAATCTCTCTTTTTTTGAAATTCTAAAAATTAGAGAGACTAATATTTATAATTCATAAAGTATACACAATGAACAATTCCATGAAACCTAAAAAAAAAAACACACATATTTTCTTCTTCTTCTTTTCCTATTAAAAGTTCTTTTAATCTCATTATTTTCTAATAAATTAACTTAAATTGGTCTTTAATTTAATTTGGTCCTATAAAGGTAAAATGAAACGAAAAAGTTGTGGGACTTGGCTGTGCCATTTAGTGTTTTCTATAATTAAATGTGTAAGTTAGTGAATTGTAAGAGAAAAATAACGTATAATAAAGAGAATGAGGCGGTGAAGAGTGTAACTTGTTGTGTGTTGCTGACTAATGACTCTCAATCACATGGAAGAACATAGCATAAAATCATGGAGGTAAAGCTGTGTAGGTGTGCCCTAATGGAAAGATAGGCATCGTGATCATTGGCGAGAAATACAGGTGTCCATCAGCGAGACAAGTAGGCGTCGCAACTGATAAGGCGCGTGTTGCCTCGACCGAATCTGATCGGACAATAAGGTTGCTCGGCCTGTTATTTGAGCCAAGGCCCACTAAACATGACCAAATAGCTTGCTGTTCGATCTGGTGCTTCCGGCCGAGGCCTATAACACCTCTTGCTGTCGTGTCTGACAGAACAGCTCCTTTTGGTAACGAGAAAGCAGGTCGTCTTCTTTTTCTTTACCCAATCAGAGCCAATCATATAACCTTTGAATTTGAGAGGACGGGAACCGTAAAGAACAATAAAAGACCACTGCATGGCAATAGACAGAGTCCAATCATTTGTCTTAATTAATCCTTGATCTCAATTGACATTTTAAGATTTTAAGAATGAGTTGAGGTGTATGAGCCTCATTCAGCTCAAGACTACTGTTGGTTGATTCTGCCTCCTCCATGTAACCTCAAAAACTCCCACTCTAAGCTTTGATGGAAGGTACAAATTGATTCATGTTTTTAGTTTTTGCCTTCAACACATAGATGGATATTGTTTTGTCTTATCAACTTTATGATGAGTTCCCACTGAACTCTTTCACCAACTTTGAAAAAGCTGAGGAGCTATCTCTCATTAGCTGACTTGGGGCTGCACATTCTACAGCATTGCCTGAAACAAACAAGGAAAAGAAAACGTGTTTGCATTGATCCAGATGGGAGCTGCAGATTCAGATGCCAAAATACTGCAAGTGTTACTGTTTGATGGTTTACGGGTCCTTACCATCATCAAGAAGCAGAACCAGGTCACTGTTGATAACAGAAGTTATCCGGTGAGCGATGGTGATGACGGTGCACTGTTTTGTTTCATTGCTCACTGTTTTCTGAATGATATTATCTGTGTCCATATCAATGGATGCAGTGGCCTCGTCCAAAACAAGAACTTTTCTTTTATGCAGCAGTATTCTTGCCAGGCAAATGAGTTGTCTTTGCCCTAGACTCCAGTTTTTACCCTCTTCTGCAACTGCAGTAGCTTTCATGATTTTAGAATCAACAGACGATCATCCAAGGTAACAAAGAGAGCATACATGTTTTTTTCTGATTTAATTCCCTGGTGCTTCTAACCCCCTTTGATCTTGCTTTACTGTATTACGCAAATGACACTTTCTCAGAACCTGAAATACCAAATGATTTTATTTGATCAGAAGATGGCTGATCTAGCACTCTAATTAATCGAAAAGGTATAATATTCTAGTTCATACCTCCCAGATTTCCCTATCATTATGTTGTTCTAGAGGATCCACATTATTCCTGATTGTTCCTTGAAACAATGTAGGGTCTTGAGGTATTATGCTTAGTTTGGATCTTAAATCCTGCAATCCGATTGTGCTGATGTCTAATCCATCGATAAGTATTTGTCCCTGTGATGGATCAACCAGCCGGAATAGTGCTTGGATCAATGTTGATTTTCCACTTCCTGTTCTCCCCACAATCCCAATCTTCTTTTCACCTGGAAAGGTGCAAGTTATTCCTTTGAGAACTAGTGGGAGATCAGGACGATAACGCACTTGGAGGATTCTGAATTCTATGCACCCAATCTCAGGCCATTCTGGTCTAGGACGTTTATCTTCGATCACTGGAGTTGCCTCACTTGGTATCCGACTAAACTGAAGAATCCTCTCAACTGAGATCATCTTATTCTCTACATTGCACACGTTCCAGATGACCCAAGCTTGTAGAACATTGATGTTTAGGCCATAGGTGACTGCAAGTCCTGCCAAACCTGAAATAAATTAAAAAAAAAAAAAACAACAGGTTGTTAGCAATTGGTGCGTAGACTGGTGGGCGAAATCAAAAGTAAGAGAGTTGACTTGAAAAGGTCTAAAATATGATTTATTTGGGCTATCTGGGCTTGTACAGACCAACTTGAAGAATCATATCTAAATGGAACAAAACTTGAAACAGAAAACTTCAGTATAATGCAGAGAAGGGCGAAGAGGTGCTTACTAGGGTTAGTAACTGAACTTGATGTGCTCACCAAGATGACAAGAACAGCAAAAAATCCAAGATTAAAGAGAAAGTTGATTCGAACGCAGAGCCATTCCATGGTTGCAGAATTAAAGAAGGCAATGCGTGAGAAGTCATTGATCAGGTTGACATTTGTGGTATAGAATTTTTCTTCTTGACTGAAGCAACGGATAGTTACTAAACCACTGACTGATTCTGAGAAGTGGTGAAGAATTGGAGCCTTTTGAATCCCAGCCATCCTTGCAAGTTCTCTGGCAGTTTCTAAGTAGTAAACCTGCCAAAAAATTTAAATATTCAGCATCATAGAACTAAATGAAAAATAGGACTATTTCATATACATGAAACCGTAGGTTAAACGACTTGCTTGTCTGCTAGCTGCGGTTCCATGGTTGTGCTAATTTTCTCCATGGGGATTTATAGCTAAATCATCTGCAAAAGGAAAGTTTATTCTCACCTGATACCATACGGAGATTGTGAAGCTGGCGAGGAATAGAAGGAAGACCGGCCATGCCACATTTGACAAGAGGGCAATGACACTAATTAGCTGGATGAGTGCAAATACTAATCCAGCTACTCTGTAGGATATATCAGTGTCGACAGTCGCTTGGTCAGTTGAAGACTGAAGAGCAAATAAAGGTAAGGAAAAGATCAAAATCTAGATGAGAAATTAGCTTCTGACAGAACAATAACTTTAGAAAGGAAACGAAAACAATTAGAGGGCTAGTAAACATGGTGATGACCAAGAAGACTAACCCTGTCAAGGATTTGACTTGAAGAAGTGGTGTCAAAAAATGACATGGGAGCTTGGAAAATTGATGTTATCATGCCGGTGAAGAGCCGTTGGGCGGTCTTGATGGTGATAGCTGTTAACAACAATACTCTTGCCAGTACAAAAAGAGAGCTCGCACCTGAAATTAAAGCAAATATCACTATAAATTGCCTCTTGCTGACCCTGCCCTCTTGTTCGGTTGCCCATGCAATCCAATAATTGCTTCCCATTTGTAGTGCTTGAAAGAAAATATGGAAAAGAAGGAGAACAGGAACAAAAGCTCCTTTGTATGCAGCAGTAATGAAGCTTGAATAAACTTTCCAGCTAACTCGTCCACTTCCCCTCTCCTCCTTTTTAGCCACTGGCACAGATTGCCCATTACTGACTTGCTCTTTGTTAGTTTCTCTGCTTTCTTGATTTTGATTTTCCAGATATGATTCACTAGTTATGGAATTTCCTTCTGTTGAGCTTAGTTGTCTCAAAGATTCGCAGTGCGCAACCATTAATCTTCTAAGTTCACCTTGTGTTTCTACAGCTAGATCTTTGTATGCTCCTGATTGAACTATGTTACCATCTTTCATTACCTACACAATATCCATTTAAATCAGATGAAAAATCACAACACGAAGAGTGAATCATATAAACATGGATAAAAAAATCATTAAACTTACCAGAACAAGATCCGATGCTGCTAAAAATTCCAATTGGTGGGTGACATAAATTACAGTCTTATCAGACAGGAGGCCCATCAGACAATGCTGCAAAAAAGTTCCAACGCTATTGCATCATTCATCCAAAAGAACTAATAAACCTTGAATAAATAGGGTATGGGCGCATGGCTGATAGAAAAGACACAGGAAAATGTTGCTTACCTTGAATAAATGTGCTTTTGTATGTGCATCAACAGCACTGAAAGGATCATCCAGGAGATAAACATCTGCATCACTGTATATTGCCCTAGCCAATTGAATCCTCTGCTTTTGACCTCCACTTAAAGTTACCCCTCTCTCTCCCACCACTGTCAAGTCCTTATGGATCAGCCTCTCAAGGTCCTCTTGGAGTGCGCAAGCTTCTATAACATTCTTGTAGAATGCCTTTTTCATATTGTTTCCAAACAATATGTTATCTCTAATTGTACCAGACTGAATCCAAGGTGTCTGAGAGACATAGGCCCTGGAACCAACAACCTCAATTCCACTTCCAGATATCCTAGGGATCTCTCCGATAATACTGAAAAGCAAACTGGACTTGCCAGATCCAACTGATCCGCAAATGGCAACCTTGTTTCTCTCCATGATTCTTATATCCTCTCGGATTGTAACTGTTGGCTGCAAGATGTTTGTGTTGCTTGTTTCCCAAGCATATTCTCCTGTGGTAATATTAATCACTGAATGGTTTTGCTGAGGCAAATTGTTAACCTTTGATTGCTCTTGGTTTTCTTCTCTTAAGAACTCCTGGAGTCTAGTGATTGAAATCTTTGCATGTGCAACAGCAGAAATAAGTTCTGGCATGTTATAAAGCGGCTCGTGCAGCATTTGGAGGGTAGCTAAAGCTGAGAAGATTGAACCTGAACTAAGCTTTCTGTCTAATATAGCGCTAACTCCAAATGTCATTAAGGAAATTAAAACTGGTGAAGTCCAATACAGAAAGACAAGTGCTGACTTTGCGTACAGGAATTTCACCAGCCAACCTCTTTCAGTTTCTCTGAGAAGAAGCAACTTATCTAGAAAGGTAGGCTCCCAAGCATGCAACTTCAAGATTTTCATGCCTTTTAGAGTCTCGGATGTAGCTTTGATTCTACAGTCTTTTGCTTCCATTATCCTAGAGTGGAGTCTGTTTTGGAAATTTGACAAAGGGGTGTTGCTCGCCATAATCAAAACTGTAGAAAGAACAGCAAGAATCGAAGGGATCCATCCAAGATGTTTGATTAATATGAACAATGAAAGCATCACTTGAACTGGCAGCAACCAGACTTCCTGAAATCGCTGGATGAATTCCACAACTTTTTCAGTATCTGTATTGATATAGTTGATAATCTTTCCATTTCTCTCTCCATCACTCTTCACCCTTAGCAATTTCTTGTGAAGCAATGCCAAAATGTCTGCACGAATCTTTATTCCAATCTGGTAAGCTCCGAAGTACCAGTGTCTCTGCGAAAGGGATTCGGCTGTCTTCGCAACAAAAATGACAGATGCCAGAACAAAACCATAAAGGCTACTATCATCATCCTTGGAAGATAATAGTTGAATGAAGTTTGCGATCAGAAAAGGTCCCGTGTAGGAAGCCATGACATAAACCCCTAAAAAGATTTAAAACAAAAAATTGTACACAGCCAAGATTGAAAATCTAAACAAGAATGATCAAAGAAACAAAGTTATTATACCAGCAAACATAGCATTTAGGGCCAGGGATCCCAAAACAGAACGAAAAATAGCATTCCCTATTGATGGGGTTTCAGTCTTGTCCTTCTCAAGAGATTCTTCTAACAAGGAGTAACCTTTATCAGCCATAGCTGATCGAGGGAAAGTAGGAATATCAGAAGCTTTAAGTTTTTCTCTGTACCCTTTCGAAAAGAGTGGATTAAGCCATCTGAAAGTAACTTTGCTCCAAAAACTGGCCTTGGTAAAGGGATCATCAACTTTCAAAGCATCCACATCCTTGTTTAGGAGATGGCGCTCAAGTTCTTTTTTGTATTCCATTAAGCAATCTAACAGTGGAGGACAAGCAAAACCTTAGTAACCAAACAAGAATCTAAACAAGTTAAACAAACAACAAATCCAAAAAGAAGAAGTAGAAAACAGCAATAGTGCAGAAGCATTACACACTAATGAAATAGCAGAATCTAAAAAGAAAAGAAAAATTAGCAGCAGAACAAGAATATCAAGTTACATAGCAGAAGACTAATAGCCAGTTTGGCTTCGTATTATGGTACTCAAAATATTTTTTTATTTGGAAATATATTGAAATAAAAAAAATATATTTTTTAAAATTCATTTTTAATATCAGCATGTTAAAATAACTTGAAAACATTAAAAAAATAATTTAAAATAAAAAAAATTAAAAATAGTTTTAAAATACAAAAACAGATTGAATATAAAAAAACCAATAAAGCAATACAGCGAAAGACCTTCGGTTGACAATATCAGCCGAAGAGGTCTTTCGCTGACTAGTGAATGAGTTTCGGAGAAGCAGCTCAAATTATAGAATCACATTAATGCGTAGACCATAACTGATAAATTGTAATTGACTTTATATTTTTTTTCTTGTTTTCATTGGATGTTAAAGGCATTTCCGATTCTTTTTTTTTTTTTTTGAGTAATAAATGAATTTCCTAAAGGAAAGCAATGACAACCTTTTTCCCTTCCAGTACTCGTCGAAAGCAAGAAACACAAGGCACAACAAGATAGACTTGCAGAGTATAGCTAGGGACTGAGCAGTGGAGAATAGCAGAGAGAGAGAGCTCAGTTCCTCTTATTACACATAGCGGGAAGGGATGTTTTATATTTTATTACAAGACAAGACAGTAGTAGTCTGTTGTCTGGTCTGGTGTTGTCTTGTATTGCCCTCCTTAAACGGAAGCTTTCTGATTGTTTCCAGGAAAAAGGCTAGACTTTTAAGAATTCCTATATAGAATATTGTTTCCATATTCTATATGGAGACCTTTTTAATTTTAAATTACCTTAATATTAATTTCTACTTGTAAAATTAAAATTTCCTTTCCTAATTTATTTAGCTTTCACGCACCTTTCCCTTTTTAACATTTACCATTATTTGACATATATATATATATATATATATATATATATATATATAATATTTAGATTTATTATTTAAAAAATAAATCATAACATATTGATTCTCATCCATATCCACCTCTTGACCAAGTTTTTTTCTGACCGGATTGGCGACAACTAAGAGTAAGTTTGCTGGCGGCTCAAACAAAGACCGACTTATTAGTGGCGGCGCATAAGCTTGACTCAAGATTTTCAAAAACATTTTTTTAACACGGAATATATAATATAAATTTAAATTGTAAACTTGAATCGTAAATTATTTTAACTAATTATATATATTAATAATTTCAATTAAATAGTAAATAATAATATAACACAATTAAAATAAAAGTGAAATAAACAATACAAATATTTAAACATTTTAAAATACATTATTTAAATAAAAATTCATGCATGGTTTAAATAACTTAACAATACAATATAATACAATTATGTCCATAGAATTTCATTAACTAAAAAATAACAAACCTAAAATAAATAATTTATTGGTGTATCATGTAAACTTAACACAACCTCATTACTTTTATTTTCCTCGTTATTCCTAAAATATTCATTAAAATTAATACCATCTAAAAAATTATTATTACTACTACTAATATATTATAAACATTAATGCTATTATTAATTAAACTACCTTGAACTTTCTTTATCATCCCAGTTCACTATCTTTATGACCTGGTTACGTAGGAAAACAAATTCTGAAGGCAATAATTAATGTAGGAATGATGATCCATCTCTCCTTTTATTTTTTATAGAATAACTATTTATATTTAAATTCAACTTGATTTCACCTCAATCCAATAACTTATTTATCTAGATCATAATTTATATCAAGTCTTATATTAAATCAGGTGGGAGTTAATTGCACCGATTATAACTAAACTAAAATCTAGTCTAACATTTTAAGAAAACAATAAAAATAATATTGTTTTAATTTTTAAAAAAAATTAAAATAATATTATTTTAGATTCATCCCAAAATCTGTAACGTAAACTTTAAATGTAGTCATATATTAAACCGAGATTTATAACTACGTCTAACTCAATAAAAACATGTTTTTGTAAGATTTTCACTAAACACCGATCATAATTACCTGGATAAAAAAAACAGGGGGGCCTTTCTGTATTGCTATATATTAGCCAAAATAGAAAAAATTTAGGACACCGAACGTTGAAATGACATTTAAAGAATTAAATTAAATCATCATAATTAATAATTATTTTAAAAAATAAATAAATTGAAGGCCAGGTGGCCTTGGAGGATTTATAAAAGGAAAGCAAAACGTAAGGCCTCAGTGTTTTCAGCCTTTTTCTTACCAAAATATCCTCCTCTTCATGTCCTCTCCCTCTCATTTGGAATCCAAATAATAAGAATTGGCTCCTCACAGAAAGCAAATGGTACAGTAGGGAAAGCCTGCCTAGCAAAGCCAAGCTTGGAAAGACCACCTAAAGCTAAGACTCTTTTTTGGGTGTTGCTCTTGAGAGAGAGAGAGAGAGTAACAGAGTGCGGAAGACTGGAAGTTGTGGTGTTGCTGGGATAAAAGAGAAAGGGGAAAGGGGAGTGGGGATTTGGGGGGGACTCAGGGAGAATAAAGATTAGTCAATAAATTTTGTAAATTGTAACTTTTATTAAACTCGTAAACTTGGTCCGAGTTGATCGAGTTAACTGAGTATGCTAATTTTCGAGTTTTTAATCCTATTCTACACTTTATATGTGAGTTGTCAACTCACAAGTTTGATAACATTGCAAGAGATAATCACTTATTGTTAATGTTTTTATTATTTCATAGTTACTTTAAGTAAATCTTATGTTTATTATAGAAATCAATGTAAATAAATTTATGGACAGACACTAGTTTATCAAGTACTTAAATAAAAAAATAAAATCAATTAGATTACTTAAATAAAAAAAATATAAAATATAAGTATTTTATATATTTTTATTGTTCATAAATTAAAAATAAAATGAAATCAATCCAAACTCATCTAAAAAATAGTTAATTATGACATCATTATTGATTAAATTCCGTGAATATGAGTATTTAAATTAAAAAAAAAAACATTGATACAAATAAAAACAATTATAAAATACATATAATTTATAATTGTCGTTATCTCTTTGCATTGCTAACACTTAACAAATTGAATATATAATTTTCGTGTGAAAAACGTCAAAATAAATTTAGTTGTATGACATAGAAAGATATATTTGTTTTTATATTATAAAAATATTTTTGAAAAAAAATTAATTTTTTTCAAGGGTTAGATTGTATATTAATTGAAAAACTAATTAAGTTTTTTATCCAAATAACTTCAAGGATGCACCTCTTATATTAATATAATATATTTAATAAAATCCCCTAAACTACTGTATGTCTCTAACAGTGAAAATATCACTATAAATGGTGGCAACCCTCCTCTCTCAAGAGCACATGAAATGAGTATTTTATACGTTAGCCGCCATGCATTTTTTTTCCTCGGAGATGGAGATGGGTATCACCATCATGCATTTTTTTTCCTCGGAGATGGGTATCACCGTCATGCATTTGAGTCGGTGAGACCGTTGCCATCTGCACTTTGGTCCCTGATACCGTGAGACCGTTGCCATCATGCATTTTTTATTTTTCCTCGAGGAGAGGCTGTGAGTGAGAACTCTTCCAGCCATCTTGCATTTTTTCCCCGAGACGGGTTCGTGGAAAAAGTTTGGTTTAATTGGGAATGCTGTTATTGATTGAAAACTTTTTTATTTAAATAAATTTGATTATTTGATTGGAAAAAATCCTTAAATGTTATTAACACATGAAATTAATCAATTTATTTTCTTAAAAAAAATATTGTAACCATATAAGTTATTCATTTATTTATTTTAATGAAATATAAAATAGTTTTTAATCTTGTAGTATATTTGTTGTCTTTAAAGAGAATATACATGTGTGTGTGTCTATATATATATGTGTGTGTGTGTGTCTTTTAATCTTATATTTTATTAGTTCAAACTAAAAAAACATAAATATATTTATCAATTAACAAATATAAATTTTTTAATCCTAGTAAAACCATCTTATAAAAACGTTAGATCATAAAATTTAGGAAGCCAGATTTTATTCAAGTTAGCTTCTTCTTCTTCTTTTTTTGCCATAAATATTTCTAAAATACTTCTTGTCATTGTCATGACAATAAGTCTTATTTGTTTTTTTTCTTTTTTAAGTATTTATCAGTTAACACGTAAGATGGATAGGTATTTGCAGCGTGGGATGGATTTGTAAGACTATTGCCATTTGTATTTTTTCCATGATATATATATATATATATATAGGCTAGTGGAATGGTTTATAAGACCATTGCTATCAAGCGATTTTTCTACAAGATGGGTCCATGAGATCATTGCCCCGTAAGCTTGGGAATGGATAATGTGCTTTAATTTCAATTTAGTTTATAAAAAAATTAATTAAATGCTTAAGCATAAAAAATAAATCTAAATCAAATTGAAAAAAAAAACATTGATACAAGCTTTTAAATAAAAAAAAAATTATAAAATACATATAATTTGTACTTGTCATTAATTATCTCTCTAGTATTGTTAACACTTAACGAGTCGAACATATAATTCCTGTGTGAATAACGTCAGAATAAATTTAGTTGCATGACATAATAATACCTATTTATTTTTGTATTTTAAAAATATTTAAAAAATAATATTTTTTAAATGGATTACTTTTGAAAAATCAAGCAGTGAAACACAAGAAAATGAAGAATAATCAAAGTGGTGCAACTCCACGTCAATTTTGGTCCATGTTTTTTGTATTAATTTCTTCATCCATTTATAGCCAAAGAAAAGAACATCTACCTTTCTTGTCTCTTCTTGCTTGGAATATAAGGTATGTGAACCTTCGAGTGCCACCCATTTTACTACATAGATTAGATATTTGTCCACTACTTCATCACCATGAGTTATATTTTTTAAAAATAAAAAAAAATTATATATAAATTTTTCTCAACATGTTTTTCATTTAAAAAAAAATTAAGTGAAAATAAAAAAAAACTTTATTCACAAATGTAATCAAATAAATAAAGAATTATGTATGTTAATAAGTGAAAAAATCATAAACGATGGCTCAAAATAAAAACTGGAAAAATTGAGAGATATATGTAGATCAAGATATTTAATTTCGTAAGGCGTAACATTTACTCAGTTGTGTTTACTAAATTTTCTAATTGAAATAATTTTTTTATTCCATCAAATGATAATAAAAATAAACATACACATTATAAATTGATTGAATAAAATAAAAGGGAAAAATAATATGCAAGGCTGCATATATTAGAAATATTATTTCAAAATAAATTTTCTTTTTATTTTCAAAAATAAATTTTATCTATACAAAAGATTAAAAAAATATAGATTAATCAGAAAAACCTCATCATAAATTAAATACATAATTAAAAAATAATCATCATTTCAAATAGGCTTTCTAAATAACATAAAAGAGAGAAGAGATATTAATATTAATAAAAATAAGATTAAGATTAATTTT
>Ga0325405_1000432_pt1 | contig 40603 bp, 17 predicted proteins | sample PopdelMetagenome_21_FD_205663 | JGI IMG/M metagenome (GOLD analysis project Ga0325405, IMG submission 205663) | Populus deltoides microbial communities from Bellville, Georgia, United States - Xylem-Control-R2 | ecosystem: Host-associated > Plants > Phyllosphere > Stem > Wood/Secondary xylem... | reverse complement strand
CAAAATAGACTAACAATCAAGCAAAATCTAAGCTTGGTTAGAGTAGGAAACTAATGGGCAATAAAGTTCTTTTAAAATGTTCTTATTAAGCCATAAAATGGTAAAGTTGAAAGCTAAAACTACCGAATTGGGAAAACTTTTATGCTATTTTAGTGAGTAATTAGTAATATTTTATTAGTTATTTTTTATGGTTTATTTTAAAGAAAAAATATATACAAAAACAAAAAATAATATAAAATCTATCATCCACAAAAAAAATTATAAGAATATTATCACTTATTATTTCTCTCTTCTAGTTTTATATTTTTATTTTTTTTATAATGAATCTTATAAAGTAACTAGTTAGATATCACCGGTTATTATTTAGATACTATAAAATGACTCCGTGAGTCGGATACATATGCATATCAAACACACATCCATGTGTATATAAATCTTGAATTCCAGTAACACAGCTTCCACCTATGCAACGCTTGAAACTTGATCCTTGACCTTTCAGAGTGCTGAAATGTTGGTTTATTGTTTGAATACGATACTGAGGGAGGCCATCTATTTAATCAATATTTTTGACAGCTCGGACTGACATTGGGTCCATAGCAAAGTGCCATCCTTCACCACCAAGACACTCCAAAATGATAGGGATTATACATTTACTCTCCACTTAAAGATGTATATATTAAATGTTGATGGTTTATATACAAAGCTTACAACTAATTTTCCTCGACAAGTTCAAGTGAAACACATCTGTCCTCAGTCTGCTTATTTGAACTTAATTGTTTATGGTACTTGCAAACTTTCAACGGGTTTGGAATGATTATAGGCTGCTAAAAGTTAGAGATTCTTTTTGAGTGGTGACCACAGAAGAAAATCTTTCCTTGATCGCTCTTCTGATCATTATTATTGATTCTCAAGCATTAATTTCTGAACATATACACTGAAAGGTTTCTAATTGGCTCATACACCACGGAATAGAAATGCTAATTGCCATTATGAAAACAATTGAATTTATATTTGTCCTCGCCAGGTGGTCATTGGAACTACAGAACCTTATTCAAGTCAAACTCCGAAAACCAATAGCACTAATTTCCTTCTTCTATACAACAATATCCCCTTCTTTTTTTTTTTCCTTAATTCTTAAATATATGTACTTTACCATAATCATACCTAAAATGCCATTGTATTGGGTATGATAACACTTCTACTTCATATTTCTAGGTTAGGGGTTCTTATTCTAATAGTTTTGATGCCTTGAAATAAGTTCTCATTGTATCACTCTCCTTTCAGATTTGTTTCGGTCTTCTAGTAATTGTTGTTTATCTTGTTGTGAATTGGATGACCACGTGATAATAAGGTTCATATTAATTTGTATATCGGAGCTAGACTCTAAAATTAGGTTCTATCTTTTCAAAAATTTTGTTTTCTTTATGTTCCATAAGTTTAACTGTGTTTTTCAGTCCTTTTCTTTTCTTTGTGTTTTCGGCATCTAAGTACAAAAAAAGAGTTATTTCATTTAGTTATTTTCCTTAAACATATCAATAACATAAAAAGTAAAAAAAAAACAAAAACAAAGAAGGAAGAAGAGACATTATTCAAGTTTGTTTCAATTTTACTGTGAAAACACAAACAATTGAGAAATCGAGTCAAACCATCTTGAAATTACTTCAAAACTTATTTTGATGGTTATTTAGGGGTGCAAATACATTAAATATTAAATTTGGGACCTTTTTTGTGTCCTTTGGTTAGGGTTCAATTATGAGTTAAATTTTACCGCAAACTAATTATACATGGATTTTTTATACCTAGACAATGACCTACAAACTAAGATATATTGTTTATTGGGTACAAGGGTAATACATATTAAATTTTATGTTATTCCAACATTGTTTGGTCTGGGTTTCAATTAAAGTGCTTAAAATTGGGCAATGGATCAAATTTACATCAAGTTACAAAAACGTGTTAACTACTATTTGTTTTGACCTAATAAATTTACTTTTATTATATTTGGGTTATTTAGGAGTCAAATAAGTGTTTTCATTAATTTTTACTTTTGTTTTATTTCGAGTCTTCATATCTTCCATATTTTGTACGAATTTGTTTGCTACTCACAGTATCATAATTGTAGTTACATTTTGCTTGCTTTCAATATCCTATTGATTCTTGAGCCACTTTATATATAACTGGATAGCAATATGATATTCATTGACTTTGTTTCGATGATTTCTAATTCTGAAAGAACTGCAAAAAGGTGAGCCAAATAAGTGTTTTCATTAATTTTTACTTTTGTTTTATTTTGAGTCTTCATATCGTCCATGTTTTGTACGAATTTGTTTTCTACTCACAGAATCATAATTGTAGTTACATTTTGCTTGCTTTCAATATCCTATTGATTCTTGAGCCACTTTATATATAACTGGATAGCAATATGATATTCATTGACTTTGTTTCGATGATTTCTAATTCTGAAAGAACTGCAAGAAGGTGAGCCGAGAGGTTAAATGCTTATTGGAAACAATTGGGTGAAAAGCCTTTAATTGTGTGAAACACGGGAGTTGTGAGGATATATCTTATTGTTACTAATATTTTTTACAGATTCAAAGATGTCTAAAAATAACGAGTCTATGACACCGAAAGCGGATGATACATTTCAGATGCAAATTTTTGCCCAGCAACTGGAGATGTTGACTAATATGATGAAGGATCTAAAAGATGAGATGACTTTGATGAGATAAAAAATAGAGGGATGGATGGCTTGAGGATGAGATTTGATCAGAGAGGAAACACTATTCAAAAGGTCGTTCGGAATGTTAAAACTAATTTTGTTGATGAAAATGCAGATGTAAATGATGATGATTATGAATTTTAATTTGTGGGTTAAGAGAATAATGTTGGGCTGAATAGGGCTACAAGGCATGTTAGTCTTGGAAAAGGTGGAACATTCTGCTAGAGGCAGAATTCTTGGGATTTTAGGCATGTAGATGTAGATGAAAATGCAGATGTAGATGATGATGATTATGAATTTGAATTTGTGGGCTAAGAGAATTATGTTAGGCTGAATAGGGTTAGAAGGCATGTTAGTCTTGGCAAAGGTGGAACATTATGCTGAAGGCAGAATTCTTGGGATTTTAGGCATCATGATGATTCAGGTGGAGAGTTAGGAACCATTAAGTTAAAAATAATGTTTTCCAAGGAAATAATAATACAGAGAGATACCTAGAGTGGGTAAAGAAGGTTGAATGAATCTTTGACTGTCATCACTGTATAGAACAAAAAAAGTTAAAACCCATTGTCATTGAGTTTACAAATTATACAGTAATATGGTGGGATCAACTTGTTTTGAGTAGAAAAAGGAATGGAGAAAAGCTTATTAATTCATGGGATGACATGAAAGCTATAATGAGAAAACAATTTGTTCCTAACTTTTATTATAAAGATCTCTTTTAAAAATGATAAAGTTTACATCAAAGGTCAAAAAGTTTGGAAAATTACCATAAGGAGATGAAAATTGTAATTATTAAGGTTGACATGGTTGAAGATAGAGAAACAAATATGGCTAGGTTTCTTAATGATATGAATAGAGAGATAACTTGTTTTATTGAGCTACTACACTATGTGAAGTTAGAGGACATGGTTCATATGGCTATAGAGTGGAGATGCAACTTAAAAGGAAGGGGAATGTATAGACAACTTATAATTCAGGTTCTTTTTCATTATGGAAATTGAATTTCAGGAGAGAGGGGGCTGCCAAATCAAAACCATTCACTAGACCCAAAGTCAAACCTCTCAAAGCCAAGGTTGATGTCTTTACAAGTTCTAAAGGTAAACATGATACTCGACCTCAACATACTCATGATGTTAAATATTTTAGGTGTCAAGGGCTTGGGCAATAAGCTTTAGAGTGTCCAAACAAGAGAATAATGGTTATTAGAGATAATAGAGACATGAAGTATGAAAGTGATAAATCTGATTATGAAAACATGCCACTATTGAAGGATTGTATTAATGAGAAGATTGCATACCCCATTAAAGGTAAGGCCTTGATTATAAGGCATACATTTAAGGTTTAAGTCAAGGAAGATGATATTGATTAGCAATGAGAGAACATCTTCCATAAATGTTGCCATGTACAAAACAAGATGTGTAGTTTGATTATAAATAGTATAAGTTATGCTAATATAACTAGTACTATCCTTGTTAGTAAATTGAACTTATGTACTATTAAGCATTATAGACCTTATAAATTGCAATAGTTAAATGATTGTGGCAGGTGAAAATGACTAAGCAGGTCTTGGTTCTATTTTTGATTAAGTAGTATGTTAATGAGGTTCTATGTGATGTGGCTCAAATACATGCAAGTAACATTTTGCTAGAGAGACCATGGTAAATCAATAGGAAGACAACGCATGCATGATGGGGTTAGAAATAGGTATACTATTATAAAAGATAGTAAAACCATCATTTTTGTATCTCTTACATCCAAACAAATGTATAATGATCAAATAATATTAAAAGGGGAACACAAAGACAAGGGTAGTGAAAATTAAAGTGAGGAACAATAAGCAGGGGATCATAATTGTTCTTACTTCTTTTTTGTTCTTTATAATTTTACAACCCATATAAATATTTTGTTTGGGATTTAAATATTTTTTTGGCCTTACCAAAGTCATGATAGTCTTGTTTTTTTTATCTTAGTATGTGTAGTTGTTTAAACATTGCATTGTTATTTTATGGGCTTAATAGGTCGTAGTTGTTTTAGCTACAACCCAATGCTTATTTAGGCTTAACTTCTGTTTGGTTTTAATTTTTTTTAACTACAACCTAAAGCTTGTTAAGCCTTCATAGTTTCTTTAGGATTTCGGGTTTAATCAATTATTTTGGGTCAGTTTTGTGAGTTGATCAATTTAGGCCACAAGGGTAGATCCCTTAGATTTTATTTTCAAGAGTATAAATACTATTATTGTTGAATTTATTTAGCTTATGTGAGAGAGATTTTTGTATTCTTTAGTTTTTTAACGAACTACATTAACTTATCAAAGATTATTTGAGTTCATGATGTTTTTCTTATATTTTTTGTTCTTGAATTGATATTTGTTGGATGAGGGTTCTTATTCTAATAGTATTGGTATCTTAAGACAGATTTTCATTGTGTCAAACTCTTATTAGAGTTATTTTGGCTTTTCAAAATTTATTGTCAATCTTGTTGTTGGTTGTATTATCATATAATCACCAGTTTCGCATTAGGATCAATATACCATGGGCTGATTCTCTTTTTTAAGCCTTTAATGAAAAATGATGGTATGTGTAGTTTAGTCATAAAGGTAGAGCTAGTTCTAGATTTTGTGTTACTTATGGTTGTTTGCTTTTTCCTTTGAGGCAGTTTATTCTTCCAATGGAGTATCTTGCGAATTTTCTATCCAACAGTAAAACCACTATATGCAATATTAAGAAATTTGAGAAAACGATGGATATCGAATTGAGTTGCTGGACATAAATAACCACCACTGATGATGGAAAAGGTGAATGACTAATTAGTAATGGATGGTTTATATGTCTGCCGAAATTTGACTGAAGATCTTCGCCATGACTGATGGTTCATGAGTAACATTGACATGACTTTTTGCGTTCTGAGATTTTAATAAGCGCAACTTGTTGACCACTGCATCTCTGGTACTTTAGATTATTAAGTATTTAAAGGTTCGACTCTTCTGTGGAGTCGCCGACAACATGTTCTTTCGTCATAAATCATAAAGTGTCGGTAATGGTGAACTACGATCTCTCCACTATATATGTTCTTATTATATTTGATGGTCCATATATATAGCAGTAATTTCTTAGGGGAAACAAAACACAACTTACAGTATCTTTCACCATCATTACGAGGCATACGCAGTAAGAAACAATAGAATATGCTTATCGGTGACTAAATATTATGGTTTTTGGAACATGTAATTAAAAACGTGTGAGCATAAGATGATTTTCGATCTTTACTTGCATATTTTATGAAAGATAACCATTAATTCCTTACAGAAAAGATCAAGAATAGCCTCTCCCACGCGTCAATTACTGTAAGTTAGTCTGGAGATATTATGACTAGTAAAACCCCATTTGACACCTTAAATTTAATGTGACAAAATTATTGTATTTTGTCAGTTTAGAACTAAAACATGGCTAAAAATTGAACGTCTCAGCTCTAATTGTCAACTTAGGTAGGACTGCTTATTGGACATAATCTGTTGATGAAAAATTTGCTTATTCAGGAAATGACTTTCTATACAGCTCAGAAGGCGTTCATAGGTGGTCCAATACTTTCAGAACTAGACAAGTAATAGATTCGAAAGGGCTGGAAATTGGGTCCTTCAAGTAGAATGTTGACGGTTCATCTGTAGGAAAGCCAGATATTTCTGGCATTGGTGCAGTGCTGAGAGATTATCAAGGAAAGTTTTCTAAGCATTTTTTCGACTCCAACAGCTGTAAGCAATTCCAAAGAAGCAGAAGTCTTTGCCGTTAAGAGAGATCTTGAACTAAGTGTATCTCATCTTCTTGTCCATCAAGTCCACTAGATTTTCAAATCAGATTTTATGAATGCATTCAGCTCGATTCAAAAGGAGCGACGTGATAGGCCCTGGAGGCTAGATAATGTTCTTAACAGTGCACTGAGTTTGGTAAGCTTCACTAAACTAAATAGATGATGTGGAGTGTTTTGTAGATGTATTTATGGAATAGTTAGACAAGACAAAATTTAAGAAGAAGTCTAGATGCACTAAACAATCAGCCTGAAAAAAATAACCATAACTTTTAATTTGGCTATTTAATCGTCCTTAAATTTTACTAGAAAATAAAGGTCAACTTCAATATGGAGCTTGCTTGCTATAACTAGTCATGGTTTAGAAAGTTCTCAAATTAGGTTTAGAAGATGTTAATTTTTAATTTTTAGTTTCGGTTCGTTTTTTCTCATATATATTTATATATATATAAATGATATGTTATTTTTATAATATATCAGAGTTTTCTCAATATTTTTCTTTGTAGTTCAGAGTTGTAGCTTTGTGGCTTGAAAATCCTAGTTATATATTTTTGCTATCAGAGCAAGTTGATCATTTTTTATATATGGAGACTTAATTAGCAATAACATCCCTTCTCGTGTTGTAGGGATGCAAGCCATCTCGGACAAGGGCTTAGAGGGCAACACACCTTATTGGCATGAGTCTTTGTGTTTATTTAGTTTTCTTGTGAAAAAAGGAATTAATGTTAGGAAAATTATTTTCTATTTGTAATTTCCTATTGTTGTAAATATGAAGAGAATATACAATTTTGAGAAATTTTATACCTTAAAAATACTTGTTAACTCGATATTAGAGCAAGATTATGTCACCACCTTATTGCTATCTAGATTGTCATTATTGTTGCACCTCTCTTAGCGTTGTTGTGCTTTGTTTTGCCTTATGTTCAGTTCTATGCTGTTTTTTCTTCCCTTTAAATTGTTTTTTTTTTTAAATTGTCATTGTTTTTACCTCCTTCGGTTATTTAGATTGTTATTGTATATTGTTGTTAGCTTCCTTCGGTTATTGTTGTCCTAATTATTAATATTTGTTGATGTAAGATCTTTGTTGCTTCTTTGTTGTTGTCTTTTTTTTATTTGACTATCTTGGGTTCTGCTATTTATCTTTTTCCTTGACTTTATCACAATAGTGAAGTAAGAAAGACTAAAGTGGGAACAAACCAAGATAAAATTTTATAAGAAGTTCACAATTTATCGGTATTAAAATTTAGGGTTCATCAAAGAAGAAAAGAAGTTGTTGAAATCGAGAAGGCTTCTTACACCAACCAAGTTGAGAGTTTTTAAGTAGCTTAATTGGTTAGTAAATTTCTTTTGAATAAATTATGTTATTCGACAGGTTCATCAATATTGAAAGGCTAACTTACACCACAAACTAAAATCACACAATCAGCTTTTCAATACGTATGAATCAAACACAATGTTTGGTGCTCACCTTATGGATATGCATTAAAACCTATTGTTATTCCATATGGTATTAAATTGAATGTAAAAAGTTATTCTTTATGTTCTTAAATTGTTAAAACTTTTGTTTGTAGTCAAGGAAAATCTGATTATCTCATATGAATAATTCAGGAACCATTATTTAAAGATGTTGAATAAGAAAAATAGTTAATGAAGAATGTTATTGTTAAAGGATGCATGGAACCATATGTAATGAACTTATTCATTAGGTTGCCAACCAAATCCATGTATAATCTAATATGATAAAGATAAAAATATTATCTTTAAGCTTTATAGTTTGTTATGTTCTTAACAAATTGCTATTTGTGTCTCATAAAAACACTTCTCTGACATCTTCAGATAACTTGTATTTATCTTCTATTTTAACTTCCTATATAATTTATCTAAACAAATTAGATAATTACAGGAATAATCATGTTATATCCTAAAAGATAAATTGACTAATTCTTTATCTAATTTTGAATAAACTAACAATCTAAACAAATGCATCTTTAACAACGCAAATTATCATTCATTAATCAAAGCCAATCATTTTGACATTTACAATCTTTCTCTTTGGCTAATTTTGACAAAACATAATAAGAATGAATTATCATACAAGTAGTTTAAATAGTCTGATCATAAACAGATACTTCATTAAAGTATTCCTACAAGTACAATTGAAACAGTGATATGTAGCATGAGAACAATTAATAATATTTATGCAATAACATCCTAATAGATCCTAAAATATTTCATGCAATCAGTTCATAACATATTCAAAGAATACTTCATACAATATGTTGCATCCTAGCAGTTCATAATATGCTTAATGTGCAACTATCATACTTTAGATATTGTTATGCAACTACATGCGTCAAGTTCAAAGTGCATCAAGTATTCAATATAGAGGTTCTTAAGTTATAAAAAAAAAACATCCTAGTTATTACAGACTAGAATATTCAATATTTAATATCCATTACTGATAAACAAAATCAGTAAAATTTCAAAACAACAAATAAAAATTTTCTGACAGTTGGTTGTCTTGTTGGCTTGCTTGCTGGATGGCTTCATCTTCCTTACACACATCCTTGTCTCTCTTTTGGTTTAGCACCAATTATATTCCTTATCATCACTAACAACATACTAAAGCACTTGTTTGATGTCCAAGCCGAACTGAACAAGTTTGTCATTAACCTGCACAATATCTTGTTACATTTCTATTAGCAACTTATCAACTACATCAATCTTATATTCCCATTTATCAGTAAAACTATCAAACTTGTTTGATAATGCTTGCAATTATTCTATTATAAGAGATTTATTTGGAAAGTTATGAGATGAATGCCTTAAAACAAGAAAAAAAAGAGATAAAGATGGTTGTGTCTTTTGATGAACAACACCATTAAATCAATTTCTAAAAAAAAAAATTTTCTCTTATTCCCGCTCACATCAAGCATCATGATATGTTCCTATAGTCTCTCTTAAAATGACACATTAGTGTTATGAAAAGGATATACTCCTTAGACTAACCATTTCTTCTTTTATTTCAGAAATCAGTTAGGCCACATCATTTTCTCATATTTTTCTCACAAAGCATAACTAATTATACACTTAGGCAGAGATATGGACCTATATAAAGTAACCCAATTTTCTAGCCTAAAACTACTCACAAGAATATTTTTAAAAAGAGATATGCACCTTCTTAGTCAAGCTTAAATTATAAATGCATATCTTTTTTGTTGACCAATCAAGATATGAGTATGTGAGTGAGAAAAATAACAATTTTGCTTTTAAAAATTTCTTTCTCATCATTTTCTCTTTAATTTGAGACATGCTAGGAAGGTGTGAGTATACCTTGAAAGTCAATAATTTGTTGAATTGTAATTGTTAATATTGAATTTACCTTAGAATTAGTAATTGAATATGTTGGAATAATTAGTAATTTTACTACATTATTGCATGATTTATGTTTAATTATTTGCATTAAATTTAATTGTTAGTCTAGAGTTTTTTTTTTTAAATTATTGAATATTTTTTATTGTTTGTATTTATATAATGATTGAATAATTTGTTGAATTGTAATTGTTAATGTTGAATTTACCTTAGAATAAGTAATTAAATATGTTGGAATAATTAGTAATTTTACTACATTATTGCATGATTTATGTTTAATTATTTACATTAATTTTAATTATTAGTCTAGAGTTTTTTTTTGAATTTATTGAATATTTTTTTATTTTTTTATTTATATAATGATTGAATATGTTGTTAATGTTGAATTTACCTTGTAATTAGTATGAATGTTATATGTATAGATGTTATGTTATATACAATATTAGTATAGATGGAGTCAATTGGTTGTGGTTTTTGTTAATATTTGCAGGTTTGTGGATTTAGGTAGTATCCAGTATAGGGGAGGTGCTGTTAATTTTTTTTTAACATTCAAATTTAATTATATAATTATTCGTATACAATTATGTAGATGCGTAGAACGAAAACCAGAGCTGGTCGCTCACATATAGTCGCAGCTAGTTCTTCTAGTAGCGAGGATGACGTATCCTTAGGTGCCTCTCAAGAAGAGGCACCTACGCCACCTGCACCGTCAACCGATGTTGCCTCTTCCAACGCGGGTTCACAGGGCAGAGGTGGCGTGCCTTTGCAGCAGAATTAGTTCACCCGCAAGTACGAGGCACAGTGGAAGGACGACCTTTCAATGTACGTTTGTTAAGGTTTTAGTTTTTTCTTTTAAATTATAACATAATTTATGAACAACTAATCAATATTTCTTGAATTTAATTTATTTTCAGTTTCACAAACATTAAGGCCGCCCGAGTAATATCATCAGCGTTTAAATCGTCGATGGAGATTCCATTATTTCAATAGAGTCAGGTATCCAGACATCCTGAATGGATAACTCAAATCGATGCATGGTTTAACAGATTTGAGGTTGGTATTAATTTCTAATTTCCAGCTTATTTCTAATAATTTATTAATATAATTGTAAATAAATTATCATTTTTATTTATCTAATTATTTATACACAGCACAAATTCGCCTAGGACGGGTCGCATGACAAAGTTGTGAGGAGGGTGTAGGAAAATCACGCGGCAACTAGGTAACATCAAAAACAATACAAGAGTTTTTTAGAAACAAATTTATGTTTCAACTACTAATTTCTCGCTATGGAAGTAGGTTGCGTGATTTTTGATATGAAGCACAAAGAAAGCAAAAAAAAACCGCAAGAGATAGGGGTCTCTAAGGCTGGAACAACATGGCGGTTTGGAGGGATTTCAAACCGATATACATGAAGATATATGGCCGCGTTATCTTGAGCACGTGACATCTGAGCGGTTCACACGACACTCACAGTCCGGTGCTGGCAACCGAAATCGGCCAATTCATGGCTCAGTGACATCGCACACCGGCGACTCCATTCTGTTTGCTGCACATGCGAAATGGATGGTAAGATTAATTGAAATGAAATATATTGTTAAATTAATTTGTTGTTAATTAATCCTTTTTTATTATAGGCTACGTCTCTTGGACGTGAGCCGAGCACGAGGAGCTGTTTGTGGAGACGCATGTGCGGAGTCAAGACCGCCAAAAAGGGGCACAACAATTCGTTGACAACCGTGCTCAACACTTCGTGCTATATTTTAACCATTTTATTTTGTAGGTTATTATTTTTATTGAGTTGAATATGATGATTACTTTTTTTATTTTCAGGATATCTATAATAGCCGATTGAGGGAGAGATATGGGGACAATCATTTGACCCATCCGGAATTAAATCCGGATTTGTGGATGGAGGTTGGATCGTTTGGTGGACTCGATAAAAATCAGGTTTACGGGCTCTCCAACACTACAGCCGAGAACTTGCAGGCGGCCCGTAATGTTTCAATCGTTGGGAGCTCTCAATCAGTATCGAGCACCCAATCTAAGGAGTTTGTAGCCTTGCAGCAACACATAGCTCAGCTCACCAAAAAATACGACCACCTATCAGCGGTGTATGCACAACTCAAAGCAGAGAATGCACAACAAAAGGCAGAGCATGACCAGCTTCGCGAATTTGTCATGAACATGGCATTACAGAGTGGTGATACATGTGCGCCTCCTCCTTTTTGGCCATATAACAACCAGCCTCCTCCTCCTCCTCCTACAGCTCCACCATTATGTTAATTTGTAATGAATATTATTTAACTTTAATAGTTAATTTAATATTTTTTTAAACACATTCAGTTTGTAATGGATATTATTTAACTTTATTTCTTTTGTTTTTGATGTTTAATAAAACTTTTATTTGTATAATTTGTTTTTATTACCATTAATTTATATAATTTTATATTATGTATTCTAAATAATTTTTTAAAAACATATTTAAAAATAATCACAGAGGGTTTTACCGACGAAATATATTCGTCGGCATTTGACAATAGCTGCCACAGTCACCGATGAATTTACAGACGGATATATTCGATCGGTATTATACACTCACCGACAACGTTACCGATGGACGTAATCCGTCGGTATTTTACAATGCTTGCCACAATGACCGACGAATTTATAGACGGATATCTTTGGTCGGTATTCCAAACATTCACCGATAATTTTACCGATGGTTTTAATCTGTCGGTATGTCACACTAATCATCGACGGGCTAAATCCGTCGGTATATTTCAAGCGGAAAACTTTTTTTTTTCACGCAATTTCGTCTGTAAAACCATTGGCAAATTTTTTTTTTATTTTTCCGACAGATATAACGATGGACTTTGGTATTACCGATGAAAGGAAAGCCGAAGGATGTATTTCGTCGATGAGAACGTCGGTAAATAAATTACCGACGAAATCTTAATCACATACCGACGGAATATTGTCGTCGGTAAAACTGTGAAATCTTGTACTGACTTGTGCTGGAGTGAATTAGTTTAGAGTTGAGATCATAAAAATAAAAGATAAAGCTAGGCTCTAAAGTGTGGTACCATACATGTATAGATCCATTAAAGCGTTGTTGAAAGAACTTTGCACATAGCATAACTATATTGTGTGACTAACTCTAAGATGTTTTTTACATTTTGTATATGCTCTCAAGGGTGTGTTATTCCCTCAAATTTGTTTAAATTGGATTTTATAAAGACATAGTTTTATAGAGTAAAGTGTGTAGTATTTTATGACGAAGTGGAGATTCTACCACTTGGTGAATGTTATGTTTAGGAGCTTATAGAATCATGGATCTCGTTTCACATCTAGGTCTTTTTTATAAGGGGTGTGTTAATAAGATTCAGATGGAGATAGATGATGAATGGATCTTTTGGAGCATCTCTTGTTAGAATAATGGGTTTAACTATTTTTTAGTGTAGAAGTGTGAGCGTTACTCGCTTACATGTTATTCCGCCATGAATTTTCAAGGAAGTAGAATTGCTTACAAAATAATTTTTTGTAAGGGAGGCTAATGGTATTGTATCATATATATATATATATATATATATATATATATATATATATATATATATAAAATATGAGCAGCCCTTTTGGGCAGCATGCCAAACAGACTACCTTAGCATGTCATTTGGGAAATAGTTTAAATTGTCTTGGCAGGATCTTTGGGGTGGCAACCTAAATCGACTACTCCTCATTTTCCTCTCGTTTTAACCCTAAAAACTTATTTAGGCCTCCACCTAGTACCATGAAAAATTTCTAACTACTGGCATGCATCTCAATGTAATTATTTTGAATTACAAGGATTCAAAATATACTACTATGCAAAAAAAATTTCATGAATGATTAATATTTTCCAATATATTATTTGTAAATACACTCTTTTATGTAAGTTTAACACTATCTTTTCTAATCAATGGTTGACTTAGTAAATATATACCATATATTATATAAATCAAGCACCTTCTTTCTCGACAAATGATTATTTATAGTAAACGTATCACCAACAATCACCAACTTCTCAAATATTTCTGGGCCAGACACTACAACAAATTATAGGCATTGATATTTCTACCAATCAATTATCATTTAGATCTCCATGCCCCGAGGGGAGCTGATGTGACCTATGTCTATAAACACCTTGGATAACTAGGTAAACAAATATATTCTTAGATTGAACATTTTCAAATTCACTATATATTTTTTTCTAAATATTTTCTCTCAATTTTCTCATGTATTATTTGTCTCACTCACCAACTAATTTACATCAAAGAGTTCATCATTTTATGAGGAACTTATTTTTTTAGAAACAATCAAGCCCATGATTCTTAGTCTAGGATTATAGCCTATGGAAAGCTCATTTTCTATGTAAAGTTATTTCATGATTTTATTAGTGGCGTCGTCTATAGGATTATAGCTATTTCATTCTCTTTTACTATTCACCAAAACTCTTTCCATGGCTGACAAATAGAGAGAGAGAGAGAGAGAGAGAGAGAGAGACCAATCTTCATATCATAAGGACTTCATTTCCTTTATGTCTCCAACAATTATCCTATAAAGTACAGGTGTTTAATGATGTTATTGCAGTGATGCAACTGTATTTTTTCATTTTTCTCATGCAAAACAACAAGCTCTCATTCATGCACTGCTAGTAAGGATGGAAATTTCATTAAAACTCGATGGAAATTCATTTTACTCAATCTAAATAGGTAGAAAAAAAAACCTTAACATGATCGAGTTCATGTAAAATTAAAAGGTAAAAAAATTAGTTTTGGGTTAGATTTGGATACTACTCTACCCTCACCTAAACCCTGCCTAAAATGCATTAAGAACCTTAAAGTTTACATAATCTATATTTATATCAAGCTATATATAAAAAGAAAATTTATGTTTTTATACCTCTCTTTATAGCCATCACTTTCCCTTCTCTCATTTTCTTCTCCAACCAGCAGAAAATCTGTTAGAAAGCAATAGCTACAATAATAATGACCATCTATCAATATTTATGTTAAAGGAAATCCCTCTTAATGAACTTGATGCCGCATAGAAACCTTTATATTCTATTGAATTTAATGATTTTATCTTTCATCAATTACATTCTAACTATTAGAGTATTATTGTTGTTGCCTCTATAAAATTTGAACTTATTTGGATGATGTTATGAAATCCTAATTTGAAGATGATTTTGAATTAGTATATTTTTTTTAATTTTTGATGTATAAAATGAAGGATTGATGGTGAGTGATGTTGTTGTAAAGAAAACCACATAGTGATACATCTACTTTAGAGGCTAGAAATGATAAAGATATATAAGGAATACCCTGGTAAAGGGTTTATGCTTAGAAATAGTGCTTTATACTTATGGAAAGATATATTTTGGGTTGGGTCAGGTTGTACTTGGATTAAGAATATCTTATAAATACCCCAAACCTGACCAAGTCAGCTTCGGGTATAAAAAATCTATACATGTCAAGTTTCGAGTTGGGTATGGATAGTAATTTTAGGTTTGGGTTCGAGTATAGATAATGTCAAACTCAACCTATAGGTATCTATTGTCATTCTTAATCGTTATATACGCAACGACAACTTCAGTTCCTTGAATATACATGACAGAATGACATGCAAATGAATAACACTCATACTTCTATACTTAAAAAAAAAAAAGCTACATTCATTTTTCTTATATGAGATACTCAAAACAAGAATTCATATGCTATCAATCTCCATTTAAATCTTACTCATACACCTTTCATAAAAAAAAACCCAAGCATGAAGTGAGATCCATGACTCTACAAGCTCCTGAACACAACCCCCCACCAAGTATGAGAATCTCTATTTTGTCATAAAATACTACACACTTGACTCTTTAAAGATTATGTCTCTATGAAAGCAAACATAGAAAACGATAAGGGAATCATAAACCTCTGAAAAAATATAAAAAATGTAATAAGCATCCTAGAGGTGGTCACACAAGATAGTGATGTTATGTGGAAAGTTCTTCCAACAACGCTTTGTGGATTTGTACATGCATAGTACCATAGTTTAGAGTCTGACTCTATCTTTCATTTTCGATATCTAAACTCTAAATTAATCTCTCATTTGAGCACAATCATTCCAAATAAGAAGAAGACTATTGAGCTCTTCACCACCACACAGCAAGAAGATTAGAGCACCAATATCTATCTCCAAAGGTTTAACAAAGAAATCCTCAATATGGAAAAATTTTTTAACCCATTACCATATAATATTTGATTAATAGAGTCTATAACTATTCCTTTGAGGAAAGGTTGTACACTTTTCAAGATAGAAATCTCTTTAGTGTTAAATAGGCCATAAGAAATTATATTAGGTTGGAAGAAGTTAATGTGATAAAACATAGTCACCAATGTTTTCACCTAGTAGAGCCTTCTTAATGTCATTAGTATCTAACTAGAGCATTTAAAAAGAGCTCCAAATGACACATTCATGATCACTAGACATTCCTCGAGCTCTTGACCACCACAGACTGAGGTGCTAGTGTTATTAAAAGAAAAGAATTTGTGCAATATCCTTCTCCCGTGAAAAAGGGCATGAAATGGCATGAACACAATGAACTCTAATAAGTTATACTTTTTTTATTCTGACTATAGATATGAGATAGAGGAATTCCATATCCTTAAAAAAGAGATAGAAAAATTGATTGCCAGAGGTTACCTTCACCGATTAATGAATAAAAAAGACAACTTGAGCATGAAATAAATGAAATTTGCACACTTGATGATCTACTTGCAATAAAAAAAAAATCTATATAATCTTTAGGAATTATATCTCCATCTTTGAACTTTTTAATAAAAGTAGTAGTTTTTATTCATATCTCTAATGTCTCCAACAAAAAATCTTCATTAAAATCTCAAAATTATCTCCATGAAAATCTCAACGATGAGATCTTCATGTCTCCACAATAAGATCTGCATGGCTCTAAATATATCTTCATTGAGTCTCCATACATGTTTCCAATATTCCTAAAATATTAGGGATCCTTCAAGTCTCGGTGACCGCTTGATTCTAAAAGGATCAACTATCCTTCCCTAGGTCTTTATGACCACTTGTCTCCAAAAAGATCAAGGAACCTTCTCCATAAATATTGACTAAAATTTACATGAAAAGCACCCTTATGCAAACATTTCACAAGATATAAAAAGGCAGACATTCAAACACCTAACAACAGTAACATTCTTGTAGCCACAATAGATAACATTTATACTCTAAATATTTTATTCCTCTAATTCTGCTAGTTAAGTATTTCAAACATGTTTTCTTAAACCACTTGGAGGGTAAATGATGATGTATATTTTTACAGAACAAAAGGAAGAGAGAAGAGTAGCCCATTTTGGCAGCAACGGCTTATGTTGATAGGTTATTTGGGAAGTAGCCCAAACGAGCTATTAGCCTAAATAGTCTGCATCTTATTTTCCTCCCATTTTAACCTTAAAAAATTATTCGAGCCTAGACCAACCACAACAAAAATTCCCTAGCTATTAGCACATACTCAATGTACTTTTTTCAAGTTACAGGGAGTCAGAACACGGCGTAACGCACTACAGCGCACAAATTTTTTTATGATTTACTAAAATATTCTTCAATATAGTCTTTGCAATTACACCCTTTTAAGCAAGGTTAACATCATTTTTTTTAACTAATGGTCAATAAAGCAAACACACACCACATTATATGCAAATCAAATATTTTTTTTTCAACCAATGATTATTTATTGTCAATGCTTGAGTGATGATCATCCACTATTTACCAATAAAAGGTTAGACACTTCGATCAATGATAAATACTAATATTTTCATCAATCATTGTTATTCAATTAATCTTCATATGAACTGATGTATCCTAATTCAACAAAGATATTGGGTGACTAGATAAAGTACTTCTCAAAAAACTTGGTTTTTCAAAAACAACCAAGCTCATAACAAAGCCTAAATATCAAACCCATAACCAAACTCAAATATCTTTGCATTGGATGATAACCCATGAAAAAAACTCATTTTCTGTGTAAAATTCTTTCACGTAATCAGCGACCGTAAGTTAATGGAAAATATCGTGGTCAAGAGTCGAATTTTCAGTCAAATCCACCAAGCAGCCACCAGCTCCATCGGGACCTACTTTCAATTGTCTTGATCGAACAAGCCAAATGAAACAAATGATGAGCGCCGCCCCCTGCCAGCTTCCTCCCTCCATATACATTGGAATTAGTAATACCTATAAAGAACATTGCAAAAGGATCTTTCTCGTTGGCTCCTCCAATTGGGGAACTCTCCACCCAGCCTCCACTTACTGAATCTTTGAAATTAAAAAAATAGGATGAGCAATTAGTTATTATACTGAATTAGACGGGAAAAAAAAAAGTTATTCTCCCTTTGCTAGGTTGTAGTGCACTTTCCATCGTGATGGTTATAAAATTATAAGAAACGTGCAAAGTTTTTTGGCAACATCAGGAATCTCCCACGTTCCTTTCGAATCCCAACTGTCCAAGATGGTGGTTAACTATGACCCTTGTCTTTGCCTAGATTAGATTCATTTGAAGTAATGCGTGAAAATATTATTAATTCTATTCTAGCATATAAAGAAATATTCCAACAGTATATTATATTATAAATGTAAAAGAACTAAGATTCCTTATGAATACTCTTTCTTCTTCTTCTTTTCATCTTAAAACTTTTTTTTTCTTTTCAATTACATCTTTCAATGGCATAATTACATGGAATTAGTATTAAAATTATTATAGATGTGCTATATCAAAATAAAAGGAAGTAAACTGTAAAACACAAAGAAAAATAAGTTTGATCTGCAATCTTTAGTAATATTTATTTTAATCCATAAGTTTATTTTATTTCTTTTTTTAGTCCCTCAATAAAAGAAAGACATGTTGAAAAACAACGATAGAGAAAAAGTGGTTAGTTGTTGCAATTACAACTAAAAAATTAATCATATTTGGTACTCAAATGTCTCATTCAACTGGAAAAATTGAATGGTGGTAATTATTGACATTCAAATTGCGAGAGAAAATTAGATTAGAACTTGGAAAGATTTGTGATATTAGGTTGATTTTTCATTGTTTGAGTGCTTTTTGGCAACACTCTAAAGGCACAAGTGAATTTATTGAGTTGTGTATGTTATTTTTCATGTGTTTTAGACAAAGATTTGGTTGAAAATTGAGTTGTTTGGTCCAAAAAATAAAAGGAAAGTTTCTGCCAGAAACTAGGCAAGTGAATGATCTACCTCAACAAACGATATGTCATTCACTTTAATTTTTTTTAAAAAAAAACATGTCCACCCATTTAATAATAATAAAAAAAAAAAACAAGGCTAGAGATATGGGGCTAGCCTCCAAACCCACACACACCTAGCCTACTACTAGGGGTTGGCAATGCACTAGGTCTGGCTTTTTTATGTCTTCTTATTTTGCACTAAAGAAAATTACCTTGTTGATTCACTTACTCTTTAGATTTTACATGGTTTTTAAATAATATCATAAATTTTTATTTGAATTTTAATAATTTATTTTTCAATTATTATATATATATCTAATACGAAAATAATAATACTAATAATAAATTATTCATGAAAACTCGATTCAATTTTTTCAAAATAGATTTTGACATGATTTTAAGATATTTATTATTTTCTTAGCTTTCAATCGCATATAAAATATAAACATAATATTTTGATATTTTTTTCTTTAATAACCATAAATTTATTTTTAACACAAACAGTTATTATAGTTTAACGTATTGCATTCACTAAGATAAATAAAAAATACATTAATAAGAAATTAATTTTAGACTTGAGAAATATTAATTTGTCATTATTATATAATTAAATAAAAAAATTAAAAAGCTATACGTGTCATGAAATTAAATATCTTATTATACATATTTATTTCTACTATTGAATGTACATGTTAGCTTTATTTTGCAATGAAAATTTATCTTGATGAAAAAATTTTGATCCTTGAACATACAACATATTAATTGACGTTATTCTATGGAGAAGTGATCCATAGTAATTAATTATGGGTTATTAGATACTCATATTTTAATATCATTGTTTCAGAAGACAAGGAAAAAATAAACTCCTTCGACCTAACATTTTCGATTCAAGTCTAGCCGTTGCTTACGTCCTTTAATAAACTAAAATTTAAGGATCATAATGTAAAGTTGAAAACTTTTGGGGACCATGATGCCCTCACAGCCACCCTTGGACCTCACTAGAACAATTAAGAATTTTGACGACGGATGCTAAACCAATTAACATCATACAAAATTCGAATACGTACGTATTACTATCTTACCAAGTTGGAAGCCCCATGTCCGAAGCCATTTTCAACCATATCGAGCAGCCAAGAGCTCAACATTCATTTTAGAAGAAACACCCACAAAACCTACTTTAATTTTAGAAGCAAAAACTCTAAGAAACAAATATGTTAGAGATTTTGTTCAAATTCAAGAATATGGTTGAAGGCAGGCCAATCGTCTGTGTCTTGTTGCAGTTTTCCAAACAACAACAATATTAAAATTAAAAAAAAAGATGGGAGAAAACTTAATATACTAAATTTACTATAATTCAACTTCATTGAGCAAGACATGCAGGTCCTAATATGCAACAGTAGTACTGTTTATGCATTAAAAGGCAGTTGAAACTTCACTAATGAATCGAAACTATGTGCACAGCATAAGAACTCATTTCCCAGCTTTTTGTTTTGGACAAATAAGTAGCTAGTGATCGTTTAATGCATTTGTATATTCTACTACAGCAGAAGTCAACCGTTTATAAAGCCATATACTACAAAAGAAAGCAGTAATGGCTTTTGCAAATGCTAGCCTGAAAAAGAGAAAAATGTACACGTACAAAAAGAATCTAAAGGGAAAAAGCGATCCAATTTTTATTTATATATCGTGACATGAAAAGAATACAACCAAATAAAAATACGTACACGAAGTAAGAGAATCCAAAAGTACAGCTAAAATTTTAACATGGTGGTAGAGCTTAGTACCAAGCAGTAAGAAGTCCAATCGAATCTCACCATCCCATTGAAGACATGTGCGACTTTCAAGCCATTAAAGTTCCCCTAGTTCTGTAGGGAATGCCCAACACCAGGGCTGTGGCCTGGGGCAGTAGGTCTGAAGTCATCAACATGGCCTGGTGGAGATGGATGGGGCTCGCTAACAACCGGAGATGGGGGTGAAGGTGGAGACATTGGAGTAGCATTGACTGTTTTATCGGACTTTTCATTAACATGTGACTTACTATTGTTCTCAACAAGTTCCTTTTGAAGGAACTTGTTAGAGGCTCTGGTCTTCAAATGCCTTCCCTCAATGAACTTAAGCTCTTGGGAGAAGAAGAGCACGAGGAAAACAAAGGCACAGAGCAACTTCATTTGGGCCATGTTGCAAGAACAACGGGAAGGAGGTCGTGGCAAAGACAGAAAGTCTAATGCAATTCTCTCAGTTGAAGAAGAGAGCAAACAAATTGCATAAACTAGCTAGGTAGCAACTTGCATGCTAAACACTTTCCTTGACGTTGGTATTTATAGAGAAAATTAAGAGAACAAAGCATGTGCTAGCTAATGTACTTTCTTTGAGTAAAATATACAGGAGGAGGCTATCATGTGAGCCTTACAGAAGTAAATTGCTAATTTCGAAACTTGCAGTTAATGATTCTATCCTGTAATTTCAACCATCTGTGAAAGGGGCGTGTGTGTGTAAATATCAGAAATCCTTATTGTACACTGCCGCGTTGAGGTAGAGTGAATGTAACATATTTTATGCAATAGCATGTTCTAGGTTTGAATATAGATCTGGTGGGATTCTAGGTGTCCTAACCGGCCGCTAGGTTTAATGGTTGAAAAAAAAGGGTTAAAATCCCATATCTAATATCATAAAATGATATCGGGATAATAGGTTACAATACTATCAGAAAATTAGTAAATATAAATAAAAGTACTAATAATTAAAATTCAGTCAGTAAATTATAGTGCACTTTACTAACAAAATAGTTCTTTGCTATGTCCCTCGGTAAATATTATTTCCGTCAATGTATATTCAGAGAATTATATTGAAAAAACAGGAATTAAAAAAAAAAGTAAAAAGCTATGATGTCGTGTTATTTTGACAGATGATATTACTGACGAAATAAAGCTTATAACTCGGCGAGCGACCCCCCTCTCCCCCTCGCCCATTACATTTTCTTCCTTTATTTTTCTCTACAAAAAACAGCAAACCCCCTCTACCTTATTTTATCAAAAATCAAACTCTCATCACCACAAATCTAGTCACCCCAACACTCACTCTTTCAACATCTTTATTTGATTCAATATTTTCTTAGGATTCCCCACATCAAGTAAGCAAAAATACTGATTTTTTGTTTAAACTCAATTTTAAAATGTTAATTTTTATTGCATATTTTTGTAGTATATGTAGTTTGTTTGTGTGTTTATTTGTTTTATAGTTATTTTTCATAGAAATTTATTATATGAATGTATGATTTGTACATGTTAGGGTTTGTTTGAGATTTTCAAAAATTATATATGTTTGTAATTTGATGAAATTGATTTCGATTTTGTAACATAGATGTTTTGTAATGAAAATAATAGCTTATTTAATGGGAACATTTTATATTTTATCAATTTTATTGTTGAGTTTAAAACTTTGGTAAACGTGGAGGAGTTTGAATCAATGTAAATAATTGATAATGATATAAAAGCACTATTAAAATAAATTGAATAAGTTTGAGTTAAACCAATGTTAGATAATTTATTTAGTTCACATAATTTATTATTACATGTTGTCATTAATATTCTATATAGGTTTGATATAAGTAATGGATAATCGTTCATGGATTTATAAAGTTTCATCTAAAAGGTTGCAGAGGATGAAATATTGTAATAGGATTAAGGGTTTTATTAATTACACACTATCTAACCCAAGAAATATTAGTAAAAATGGTATTAGATGTTCATGAAAGATGTGTAAAAATTAAAAGTCTATCGATCCAGATGTTGTAACGATGCATTTTTTTACCAAAAAAGGTATTTGGAGAAATACTTGCTTTGGTTTGCACATAGAGAACCATATGTTCCATATGAGACCATGGTAAAAAAGATGGTTGGTTCAACTTCTAGTTCTAGCAACATGCATGGAGTTGTAGATGACAATAGTAATTCTTATAGGAATATGGTTATAGATGTTATGAGAATGAATCAGGGTTATACAAGTGAATGTTCAATTATAGATGAAGAACCAAATGGAGACATAACCAGGTGTTTTGATCTTTTGAAAGATTTTAACAAACCATTATAGGATAAGTGCCCAAATTATAGTAAATTACTTATTGTTGCAGAGGTGTTCATCATCAAGTCAGATTATTGGGTGAGTAAGGCTGGTTACAACAAGATTTTCAAATGGACGAGAAACATTTTACCTTAAGGGAATAGGCTAAAAGAGAACTTATATGCTGCTAAATTCATGATGAAACCCCTTGGCCCATGATACCAGAAAATAGACATGTCTAAATTTTTGCATGTTGTATTATCTTGAAAATGCAGATTTGACCGAGTGCAGAACATGTGGGCATGCTCATTATAAAACTTAGAATTGGTAGGGAAAGTACTCTTGTTGTATATAGAAAACTTAGATACTTCTCCATCACTCTTAGACTGCAAAGGTTATTCATGTCTTCAAAGACTACTGAAAACATGACATGTCATCATTCATATGATGCAATTAATGGGGTTATGGTGCGCACCCTTTTGATGATGAAGACTGAAAACATTTTAATAGGGTGTATCCTTAATTTTTAATGAAATCAAAGAACGTATGTCTTTGGTTATGTATAAATGGATTCAATCTATTTGGGTCATTTATTGCTCCTTATTCTTGATGGCCAATGATACTCATAGTTTAAAAGTTACCATCAAGGATGTATATAAGACCGGAGTTCATATTCTTATCTATGGTCATGTCGACCCTAATAGTCCGGATGAGAATATAGATATTTTTCTTTGAGCATTGATTGATGAGTTGAAGCAATTATAGTCCTCTAGGACTTTGAGTTATGATGTCTCGAGGAAATAGACTGTTTAGGTGAAGGCAGCTTTGAAGTGGACTATCAATAATTTTCTTGTGTATGGAATGGTTTATGATTAGAGCTCGTATGGAAAATTAGTATATCCATACTATATGGAAAATAACAAGGTCTTCACCTTAATAAATAGTGGCAAAGCATTTTTTTTTATTGTCATTGGCGATTCTTACCAATGGATCAGTAGTGTAGAAAGAACATAAAAGACTTTTTTTCTAATAGAGTGAAAAGAGATGTTTCACCGCCAATACCATCGAGTGAAGAATTGTATGATGTGGTATTGCAGTACTATGATATTGTGTTTGGTTGTCATTCTAGTAAGCAGAAGTTTCCTAGTTTTGGTGCAACTTAGAATTTGAGAAAATAAAGTGTTTTCTAAGAGCTTTCTTATTAGAAGACTAATCACATCTGCTATAATCTTAATGTCATGCATATTGAAAAGAACATGTTTGAAAACATCTTTAAAACGGTTATGAACATGAAAGGGATGACAAAGGAAAAAATTAAAGGCTAGAATGGATATACCTTTGTTTTGTCATCGTAAAAATATGGAGTTGGTTTATGATGGCTCACAAGTCGCAAAGCCCAAAGCCAAAGCCAATTTCACTTTAAACAAGAATGCATAGTTACTTGCTTACCAATGGCTTGAGAGCATTTGTTTTCCTTATGGACATGCTTTGAACATATCTAGATTGGTGGATTTGAAGGATTGCAGATTACATGGAATAAAGACTTATGATTGTCATGTGTTTATGCAAACATTCATTCCACTTGCTTACCGAAATTTATTGTCAAAAGGTATATAAGAAACACTAACAGAGATCAGTCAACTCTTTAGAGATGTATGTTTTAACAAATTATATACCCAACACATGGAGAGGCATAAAATGAATATCATCTAAACAATATTTAAACCTGAGATGATATTCTATCCATTGTTCTTAGACTCAATAGAGCATCTGCTTATATATTTACAGTTTGAGGTCAACGTTAAAGGCCTTGTACATTATAGATGAATGTATCCATTTGAGAAAATAGGGATTACACATGTATCCTAATTAAATTTCTATTGTCTTTTTTTAATTCAAAACCTTCATTTAATTTTATGCAAATACTTATTCAACTATAAGAGAAAATTAAAAAATAAGGCGTATGTTGAGGCTTCAGTATACGAGTCTTCCATTATTAAAGAGATCTCAATATTTATCTCGTATTATTTCGAGTCTCACTTGAGAGCAAAAAACAACTGTGTTACGAGTCATGATGATAGTGGGGAAGTGCTTTCGAGTAGAAACTTGTCAATAGTTTCTCATCCTGGATGACCTATACCATAAAATATTGTGAGGGGAAGATACTTAATAGAAATTGAATTCAAACATGTATGTAATTCTGTGTTATTTAATTGAGATGAACTAAGATATTTTATTTAGTAAGTATAATAATTAACAATTTTCAAAAAACATTTCTCTTATAATATCATAAACTGATAGATTAAATAATTCTTCGTATACAATATTATTAATTTTTACTATCCAAAAAATCACAGCTAACTGAATTTCAAATCTTTTTATTACAAAATGAACAATTTTTCACATGGTTCAAAAAACATGTAAAAATTATTTAATTATTCTTATCTCTTAAAGTACTTAATTTTAATTATGTATTTCTTGTTAACTATCAATGGTTATAATTCTTGTACGAGGTTTATCAATTAAAAGGGAATGCTAGTGTTACTTTGAATTTACTAAGTCTAGGTCCTAAAAGAAAGGTCAAGTGTTATAACAAGCATTTTATCAATGGACATGTTTTCCATATTAAAGAGTATGGTTAAGATAGAAAGACGTATAAAAGTGGAGTTCGTGTTAAGGGATCGACTTCTAAAGAGTTTGAAGTTGGTTATTATGGGAAGTTAGAAGAGGTCATTGAATTGAAATATCATAGTGAGCAAAATAGAGTTTTTTATTCAAATGTTCTTGGTATAATACCACCGACAGAGGAATCATAGTAGATCTCCATCATGGTTTAGTCGAAATTAATAAAAAGGCTAGACTTCATTACGTTGACGATGTCTTTATTTTCACAAAGCAATGTCAGCAAGTTTATTACATATATACTCTTTCTTTTTTAAATGATCATTCGAGAGTTAATTGAAGTAATTGTAGGAGATGATATCTTTAAACTTGATGAGTTAATTAATCCATATCAAGTTGCTCCGTCTATCAACTTAAAAGAAAATTCAAATTTTTGCATCACTGAGAATACTTTTATTGATGTTGATGTTAAGGACTTAATGATATTTTAAGAACCAACAGACATACATGAGTCAATGAAGATGATGATAATAATGAAATCAATGTAGAAAATTATGATGGAGATAACGATGATGAAATTGATGAAGAAGAAGACAATTCTGATTAATTTGTAAATTATTAATGTGTAATGAAATTAACTATAATGTAATATTTCTGGATGTTCCTTCACAATGACGTGAATTTATTATTACATGACAAGGAATGTAATATTTTTGTGATTTTTTTGTTATACATAGAATTGGTATTATTGTGCTATGATTTTGGTGTGTTTGCAAATGAATAGAAAAGAAATACAAATATAATTTGAACAAAGAAATTGTTTTATACCGATGGAATTACTGACGAACTAAGTTCATCAGAAAATTCCAGTAAGAAAAAATTGCATACATTGTCATTAAGACATACAAATAAAATCATTGACAAATAAAATCCATTGGTATATTCCAGAGAGTTGGAAAAAAAATTACACTCCATGCCACTAGAACATACAAATGGAATCATCAATGGATTAAGTTTGTCGGTATATTCCAAAGAATTTGAAAAAAATTACACTCTATTGCCACTATAACATACAGAAGGTATCACCAACAAATTAAATTTATTGGTATATTCTAGAGAATTGAAAAAAACATTACACTCCCATGTCATTAGCTATTACAGATGAAATAATCAATAGACTGAAATTTTATCAATGATGTTTTGGGGGGTCTCTGTAAAATTTCAGGTTTAATTAAAATTTTAATTTTTTTAACACATACAAAATTACTAATGCAAAGTAAAAAAAAAATAATTTTTTAATTATCCATCAAGAATTTTATTTGTAAGAAAATCCCTAATTAAAATATTAGAATCCCTAATTTCATAACAAAAGTTCATCTTCTTCCTTTCTCATTCTCTTCCTCTCTACAATTTCTTCCTCTCTTTATGTTTTCTTCATTTCTTCTCTCTCTATCAAGTTCTCTCATTCATCACTCTTATTTTCTTCCTCTTTTACTCTATGCCAGGTAAAATCTCTAACCCTTGCTTTACTTTTTTATTGCTAGGTTGGTGAATTGATGGGTTAACTAATTGCTTTTTTTTCTCTCTCGATAGCTTCCCCTCTCAATCTCAGCCAGCAAGGTCTTCAACCAAGTAAATATCCTTTCTTCTTCCTTTTATTTGTCGAAACAAAATCTATATTGTTTTGATAGAAATTATTTCTGAGTTTTGGTTCTTGTTTGAAATGGTACCAATTGCCTTTGGGTTTTGATTCTTAATACCATATCAATTTGTATTATTAACAACTACTTTGTTGGTTGTTGTGTGTTGGGTTTTGATGTTTTTACTTCAATAGTTTTGGGTTTAGGGTTTTTAGACTTAAATTTTTGCATTTTTTATTTGGATATTTTTGTTTTATGAGGTTTGGTTAATTTAATGTTATGTTGTTAAGGTTATTTCATGTTGGATAATAAATGTTAAATGCCTATTAAATATTTTTCATAGTTTCAAATTTGTATGGTGTGTTTCTTGAGAAATGTTATATTATAATGAATTTGTGTGGTGTATTTATTGAGAAAATGTTAAACATTAATCAAAATAAGCTTTCTATTAAGTTTAATTTATTTTTAAAAAATTAATTTAGTTGTTTATGTCAATTCTTAATAAATAGGCACCTAAGACACAGACAGTCTCTCTTGATGCAGGCTCATCAAGTGCAATGGCACAATGCAGAGAAGGGGTTTGTTCAGAGTGGGAATTATTTACTAAGAAGTACATTGCCCAGTAGAGCCTGACCACTCAATGTAAATTTATTTTTCTTTCATACACTATTAAAAAATAATGAATAGTTAATAATTTTTGAAAACTTAATTTCAATTAACGAATGCAATTTCAGGTTTATAAATATTAAGGTTACCCGCGTGATAACATCAGCAATGAAATTATCGATGGAAGTGCCATTATTTTGATAGTCAGTCAGTCAGGTTTCCAAGAATCTTGAATAGAAACTCATGATTGGTGCATGATTCAGAAATTTCAGGGTTAGTATATAATTAAATAGTTTTTTATTATGTTAATTCAATTAGTTTATTAATTTTAATGAACTAATTCTTTTATAAATTTGACTAGGATAAGGCTAACAATGTTGTTGCCAGAACGGTTTGAGAGAATCATAACGCAACTAGGTAAAATTGAATACTCAATGTTATATTTTTTTATTTAAATGTTAAATTTTTATTTTTAATTTATTAACTGATAATTCATTTTACTATATAGGTTGTGTGATTTTTTATATGAGGCATAAAAAAAGCCCAAAAATATGCTAAAGAAAGAGATCTTCCAGGCTAGAGATATATGACAGTTTGGAGGGATTTTAGACTTCCGCACATCTTTGAGGCTACATGAGAAGAATACATTCAAGTGTTTCATAGGGTGGTCACAATCCGATACGAAAAACCTAAACTTGAGGATTCACAATTCTATTACCATGTATAATAGTGAATCCATTATGTTTGTTTTGCATGCAAAGTGGATGAAAAAATTCTTTTTTATTAGATCTATTTAAAAAAATGATGTTTTATTATTAATATATTTAACTAACAACAGTTTTCTCTTATAAGCTACGGTTCTTGGACGCGAACCAAGACTAATGGAGTTTTTTTGTAGAAACTCACATGTAAAATGATGACCGTTGGAAAATGGATGGATAGTTGAGCTCGGAAGTTCGTGGAATGTTAAATTTCAACGGTTTGTTTTTGAGTTATTATTTTTTTAATTTGTTCACTTTTTTTCAAGAAACATATAACACTGAATTGCAGTAGAGATATAGGGACAATCATTTGATCCATCAAAAAATCAATTTGGATTTGTGGTTGTAGGCAAGATCGACCGATGGACCCGATAGAAATCAGGTTTACGCTATATCAAACACTACGGCCAAGGAGTTATGGACGGCCCGAAGTGTTTCAATTGTTGGATGCTCTTAATCGGTTCCAACCACTCAATCTCCAGAGTCCCAAGTGATTTTAAACCAACAAGTTAAAGATCAGACGGCCTACCTTGCTGCTAAGACAGAACAACTTACTGCCGAAATGGTCAAAGTCCAACGATTTTACATGGAGGTGAAATCATACATGGGTGGTATATGTGCTCCCCCTTATCGCCGCTCAATCCCAACAAAGACCCACCTCCTCTCATTCTCCAACTCCTCTATTCTAGATGAATTGTATTTAAACTGATAAATTTTTAAATATGTAATAAATATTTGATTTTTTATTTTATTTTTATTTCTTTTAATTTTTTTCTACGTTGTTTACTAGATTTTTAAATATATATATATATATATATATATATATATATATATATATAAACAACTTACTGAAGGGCTTTTAGATGGAATAGGTCCGTTGGTATATTTCAGATAGTTGGAAAATACTTGCTGAAAATTCCACTGACACTATTTAATCACCGACATAATTCATCCTTCAATAATTTAGACAGAAATCCCTAATGGAATTACAAACAAACTTTTTGCTGGTGGTATGCTATATTCATCGATAGGAATCCTGATGGAATGATGCCAAAAAAATTTTTGTTTGGCATGTTTTTTTTTTTTGTAAATCAATCGGTGATTATATTACCGATGGAATGTGGACAGAATAGAAATCACCAACGATAAGTTTTTTAATGAATAATAACCATCTGTGATCCTGTCAGTAAAAATCATGCCGACAAAATCAGTATCTAGCTATTAATGAAATATTTCGTTTGTACACTGCAGAATTATGGTTTTGCAAGCAGTGTTATTAAATTTGTATCATATTGTTGTCTAACTAGAAACTTGATTATTCAGTAATTTAGTCTAAGTCGAAGTCCTTGACAAAAAAAAAATTGTGTTACACTAGTTAAGTAGAATCCTTGTTAAATTAGATAGTTAGAATTTTTATTAGATTATGATTGTTAGAGGTTGTAATCTCCCTATAAATATATAAATATAAGGGTTAATGTACTATGAATTAAAAGAGAGAAAGAATTGAAGAGTGTTGAATATTAATAAATAAAGCTTAGAAGCTTACATACTTTGTGTTTCAGTGTTTTTAATAATTGGTATTAAAGCTTAAATTAAATATTATCAATGGACTAACCGACGGATTGACCGATGAAATTATTCTGATGGTAACGCCGTCTACAATTCTGTCGGTAGAAATGTCACGTCACCGTATTATTTTTCTTCTTGAATCTCACTACAATACCCTTCGTAATGTCATCGATATATACCGACGGAAGTTTTCCATCGACATATTCACAGATGAATTTTATCGTCGGATTAATTATGTTAGTAATGTTGTCTCTAAAACTTACACGTCATTGTATTGTTTGATTTTTTTATTCTTTATTTTTCCACTGCAATTCCCTTTGTACATACCATGGGAATATTTATGTTGGTGTTTACCAATAGATTTAGCAATGGAAATTTTAGTCAGTAAATATCACCGTAATATACCGACAGAAAAATTCTATCAGTATTTCCGTTTATATTTGCTAATTTTTATGGTAGTAATTATTGATCACATGAGAGACAGGAGCATAGGACAGAAAGTTATTGATCCATCCAAGGATCAATTAATCAATGCGTAACCATTTTACTACAGCGGGGTTCCAAGTTACAGTACTATCAGTGGAAGCAACAGCTGCAGCTGTACAAGGAAATTCATTCGTGACGTAGCCCAGGAGCCCATATCTACGTAAAATGGGAACAACTTGTGCTTTCCATGAGAGGTAATTTGTAGAGGCTAATTTAATTAAAATGTCTGGTAGATGAGTTTTGAAAGAGTACAAATCGAACGGGCCTGCTCATCCACAGAAGGAATCTGAGAGAAAGTCGAGGAGGAAGACATGTTTGACGAAGGTCCTCTCGTGTAAAGCTCTGATACCACGTAAAAATGAGTTAAAACTGGCATGCCTTATGCATGGCTTGTATTTCATTTACATAGAGTTTACAGGATACAAAAACAGTGGTATGTAGTTGGACAAGAGATAAGAATGAAAACTATATAGTTGTGACAGAGTCCTACTGTCAATGTTATTTACAGTAACGTATGCTTAAAATAAGAAGAAATCAACAGCTGTTGCAGGAGAGATACGAGGAGAAGATCATAATTTATAGGAGAGATCGGAAGACAAACATCGTGGATTGTGGAGAATCACGATTGATATGTCTCTACAGTATTATCTTACCGTCCAGTCTAATTCAAATCTGTAATCATCACATGTAGGATGAACAAAACTTTTGTGGAGGACAAGTTGGTGTACGATATATGTGCCCAAGGCCCACATTTTCATTAATCGATACTTTTGTTTCTGGTTGCTTGTGGTTCTTTCTTATTATTCTGATAGCTATAATACAGAAAAGGTGGCGTTTTTTTGTCGTGAGGCCATACAGGCATGCCATAATAAAATGTCAACAGACAAGGTGATCAGCTTTCCAACCAGAAGCCTTGAGAGTGCTAGCGTGCAGCTTTTTTAATGCATGTTATGGCTATGTTAACCCCCAGAGTTCTTAGCGGCCAAAACCACAGCTCCTCGGAAAGTTACTTTGGCTTTTAAGCGTTATAGTAGGCACTAATATTCTATAATTTATGGACTCCCGTCTGATTTGCCATTCCTCCGATCGCTAAATTAAGATTTCCAGGTATATGCTATATGCTTTGGAATATGACTCTACTGTCTAGCTGGTTTGTTTACTATGTGGGAAAAATATGCATAGAGTGAATCTTGCGGGGTGATTTGCAAATACAGATGGAATCAATACAAGAAATACAGCAGGTATAAAAAAAAGATAAAATTTTATTGAAAAATTAAGAACTAAACTACAAGAATCCTAATTCATATTTTTATTACTCAAGATTTTCTCCTGAATATTGCAGCTTTTCTACATCTCTTATATACTGGTAAAAATATCAAAAATAAAGCTGAAAAAAAATTTAAAAAAATTATAAACTAAATAGAAAAAATAATTTAAATATTCTATAAATATATTAATATAATCTAAATATATATTTTGAATTAGGTTTGGGTATATTTTTTTGACAATATTAATACCTTACTCTTTACTCTTTCAATAAAATAACTATTCAAAAATTATTTATTTATTCATGTCAGATCAGGTCAGGTCAGGTCGGGTCGGTATCCATTCATATTAAATTGTCATCTCTGCTTTTTTTTTTTTTGGAATTGTCCTTGAGTTATATAAAAATATAATTTTAATTTTTCATAACAATGTTTTAAAAAAAATGAAATTTTAATGGTGAACTAATTTTGAAAAATTTTATCAATTTCGAAAAATCTTTCTAGAATATCCTTATATTACTCGAATTTAATTTTAGAATAAAAAATATAACTTTAGCTATTCAAATGAATAACCTGACTAAAGATCGACGTATTGAAGAATTAGATGTTATACCAGAACATAATAGCACAATTAGAAACGTAGATATGTATTGAAAAATTGTGGGATTATATAAAGATAAATTGAGTTATTTTCCAATAAATATCATTGTATCATAACATATACAAAAAAGATAACCCTCTCTTTCAATTCTATATCCCTCAATTTAGTGGGTCTTCTGATGCACCAAGACAATCATTCATCTTAATTAATCTTTTTCCTAATTTAATAAATCTTAAATCACATAAATACAAAATCTACAACTTTTATATATTAGTAACGTATAAATTTAAATTTTTTTTTGGAATTCCAAAAATCTCGTTAGATGGATCTAGATTCATTCAAAGTTTATACGAAGATATATAATTACATGAACATCATATATTTTTCTTAGCTTTGAATAATTGCTTTAAGGTTGGGTTGTCGCAAACCACAAGTCGTCCAAGTGTCCAGCTTCTAATGATAATCTACATGAGCCATCAATGAAAAATCTCTTAAACCCTTTTAGAAGAAAGGGATTATTATACCTTTGAATGCTAACTATTTTCTTTTGTATTTCAAGTGTTTCTATAACTAACGTAGTTTTTCTGTATGTACACAAAATAAGAAGCATGGTATTCTAATTATAAGAAAACCTGAAAATTCTATAAATGGTAAAATATCAATTTTTTCCTTAAATAATATTACATATATTATTTTAGGATAATATTAATTTTTAGATCTAAAATTGTAATTCATGTATTAATTACATTCTATTTTTTAATTTTTAAAACTTATTTACAATCAAGTGATACTTTATTAATCATTCCATTTTAGTTTTTGAAGAATGATTCTTATGTGTGTAACTCATTAAGTTCTCTAATAAGTTAACACAAATATAAATCATAATCCAAACAAAATAGGATTAAATAAATTAAACAATTTAATTTCTTATTAATTCAATAATTGATTGATTTATATTTGAAGATCAAATACAACGTCTAGCAACTTGTCATGATCTCCCAAATAGTAGAAAAGTCATAAATAGCTTAACTTAATATTTTAGTGACTAGTTTCTCAGTATAATTATTATCCATTCATCAAGAATGTTTTGATATAGACATTATAGTATGGAGTATATCTGCTTTGTTAAATTATTTTTGTTCTCGACACTATAGTCATTGATTCTTTGAATAAGATTTGAAACTCTTTTCAAATTTCATTCCACCTTAACTAATAATTTCAAAATCAATATTATTTGAGAACAAATTGAACATTATTCCTAATTCACCTAGGGTTTTAAATCTTCTTTTAATTACTCAAATATCTTAATATAGTTTATGTTAAATCTAATACCTGCTCATTTATTATCCTTGATATGTAATTTTCATGCGAGTCAGTTTAGTATACATGTCGTCTAACAAGTATCTACATATTAACTTCAAATATCTATCATACTTCAGTTTATGAGAGCAATTGTTTCTTTTCATAAAGAAATGAACATAAAATATATTGATCTCATTAGCTCTAATTAATGTTCAATCTTAATAGAACATTGACCATGAATATTTAGAAAAAAAAAATGTTTTAATGCAATAAAAATCTCATAATTATAACAACTTTATAATTTTCTATACAAAACATTTTTGTCTCATGAGCTTTATCTTTACTCTAAACTCATTCATCAAATTTAGATTCATTAATAAAATATAAATGAATATTAAAGGTAAAAAAAATCTTTATTAATAATAAATATGTTTTACATGAATAAAAATAGTGTTGCATGTAACAAATCAATTGATTACAGGACATATTCACTAACATAAATAACCCTTGGAGATTGGTTGAGTAGTTGAAGAGGTTTGTTCTTTTTTCTTGACTTCTTAAATTCAAATCTTACAGCTAGCATCCAAAAGAATTTATTAAATTTCTCTATGTTAAAAAATAATATATAAGTATTATTGGTAGCTTACTTAATAATTTAAATTTTTTAATCGTGAAGAAATTTTGATAAAGTATAAAAGTGTTAATAACTATGCGGTCAAGAACTCATCTTAGTTTCTCTAATAAAATTAAGCATAATATAGTGATGGGCTTGTATAAATTTTAAATTTAAATAGCTTTTACTTAAATAATTATTCTAAAAAATAATATAAAATTATTTTTATATCCTCACCTAATAAATTTTTTTATTAAACTAATTTTTTAAAACTCTAAATGCATCAAGTCAAAATGTGAAGGACGCACCTTTCAAATAATCCGGAAAGAAAAGAGAAAGTAGTTTATATCAACTTACAAGATTGCCCGAAAACATCTCTTCGTTGAATAATAATAATAATAATAATAATAATAATAATAATGAAGGAAAAAAAAAGTTTTTAAAAAAAAAAAGAGGTGATAGAAAAAAGTAAACAAAAAAATTATCTTGCACTGTCCATCTTCAGCTCAGCCCAATACAACGAAAATTTGACCCCTCCCTTATACGCGTCCAAATTGTACCTTCCTATAAATAGGTAGTATTCCAGGGTTTTTTTTTTTTGTTTCTTGGGTTTTTCTAACATACTTGATATTATTGGAAAGTCTCACACGTTAAAATTAATCAATTTATTTCCAAAATCCTAACCCGTAATTCTATATTGCTGAGTGTGGAAAATCATCCCGTTTGTATCAATTAATTTGTACCCTTGTTAGAAAAACTCCCCTTTTTTTCCTTTCCTTTTTTCCTCCTAAACAGGGCTTTCAGAGAAGACCGCCAACCCAGATGACAATTCAGACAAAGCCCCATCTACACGTGAAGTTGATGGCTGCATCTAAAGAAAGAAAATACTTCCTGGTCCATACGGGACATGGCACTTGCAGGAGCAAGACCATGTCAGTATGCTTGCTTTAATCTAGACAGAGCCCAGTTGTTCTAGGTTCTAGCCTTCGTCCTATACTGGCCAGTGTGAGGTCGATCGGAATGGGATTTCAGCTTCTTGCTAAAAGAAGATGACCAAGGAATTGACATGGCTTGGAACGAGAAGAATTTGCTAGCATTCCTTTTCTACCGTCCAGCCTAGTCTACAGCAAGGGTACTTAAGGCTTGCTTAGCCATGCTGCCCTTGTCTTTCGCATTAAGCATTCAATATAATTGTAGTCTCGTGTTCCAGAACCGAGGTGCCATTGAACATGAGAAAATCTGGCGTATGCTTGAAAACAAGATGCGCAAAACAATTCAATGTGAGGAAGCAGTGAAGCCAAACACCAGGTGAAAGAAACAATCTTCTGGAAAAAACTTGGCAACAGTTCAACCAAATTAGAAAAATAGGTCAAATTAAATAAATTTGGTGTACCATAACTTTGACACGACTCAATCTGATTACCTAACAAGTTGGATTCAAGTTAAGCACTTGCAACCGAACCAAAACCTTTCAGAATTTCCTAAAATCCGTGGGAAATAAATGTACTCTACAGAAACTAGGTGTGGAGGAATGACACTAGGACAGGATAGCGGGTCCAAACTAAAACAAAATTGAGTCGGGAGAGCATATACACAATCAGCCTACTGAACAATTGCTTGCATTTTCTTAAAACTGATTAGCTGACATTTTTACATGGTATTGCTTAAAATCAATCAACGAGAAGATTATCAGAGTGATACAAGAGCTTGAACACAACGATCAAGGAATTCAGTGAAGATGGAGGATACAACCTGGAAGCATCACACCTGGGTCGTTGTCAAAAATTTTATGGGAACCACTACCTTGTCAGCTCTAACAAAATTAGTTGAAGTTGGTATTCACACCGTTCACATGTCAGCTTTAATAATCAGCTTGGAGGAAACTCTCATATGCAGTTCCATTCAGTGTCTTGTTGACATCTTCCCAGTTCTTAACATGGTCTGACAATGGACCTTTGTGTATCTTGACCTGACGGCTCATTAACTCCATCAGGGGAAGACCAAGAAACGCTTGAACATCCTTAAGTTTCTGCAGCACAAGCATGATAAATAACACACTTTGAGAGACTCACAATTTACAGTACTGTCAGCAAATACAAAACTATCAAGTTCACAAACTGACAATTCGAATGGTCGACTATTTCCAGAGGAAATGATTTCTTGAGAAAGGAATCATTCAAGGGAGCCCAAGATGTGAATTAAATTTCTCCAAAATTTTAAAAAAGCTAATAAAATTTTACAAAGAAAAAAAATCTTAAAATTAATTTGAAAGGTCTGTTGGTTGAATCGCAGAAATGCTAGGTAACATGTGTTATTCCAATTATCAACGTATTACTCGTTGAACTTGAAAATGTAGAAAACAAGTTGAATTTTGCATGGCAAAGATTTCCTGAGAGCTTGTCATGATAACTTACAGCAGGGTTTTTTATGAGATCCTCATAGTACAGAACAATGTGCCTGGTGCTATTGAAGTATTCTAAAGCCTTGGCAGCTGTGATCTCAACCTCCTTCAGATCAGAAATCAACAGTGTGGAATTTATCATAGGCTTGTACTTCGCAAGTGTTTTGGCCTACAAGAAATTACAGCTAACAGCTCAAAACTATCATATACCATGAAAGAGAATTAAGAATTAGTGGGAGGGGGGGGGGAGAAAGAGGGACCTCTTCGGTGGAATGAACATGAGACTTGTGGGTTCCATTCAATAGCTTAGCATGGCGATCATAGGAATTCGCAAGAACTGAAACCATGCGACGTAGTAGATTTCTTCGAAACAAAAATATTGCAAATACACCCCTGCGGTTGAAGTAGTCTGATATTTCCTTATGATGCTGCATTACTCCCTGCATAATTAATAATAGGTTAAATTATTACTTCATAATTTTCCTCCCTAAAACAAACTTTCAGTGAGAAATGCACACACCATCCTTCTCTAGTCCCCATAGATAAATGAGGTTATCCCTACTTCAGGTTTTGCTCAGCTGAAGGGTTGCTTTATATTATTTTAGCAAATAGTTGAGAAATTAAGTAGGAACTGACAACGCTGAACAAGAATGAAAAAAGCTACTTCTGTAACATCATTCAACCATGAAAAATGCTGTCCTAAAAGTACATAATTTCATAGAAAATATGGAAACCTAAAGTTCCTTTATTGTTTTTGTTTATAAGAAAAATACTAAATATTTTTGTTATAAGCTATCCAAGTGAAAATTGCTAAAAGCAATACCATCAAGTTAAACTGTCTATTAACAATCAAAAACATAAACTGCATTCTATTTCCAAATTAGAAAGTGCTCTCACGGTGCCCTACAGCAACTGGCAATGAAAAACCAGACAACAAAAGAAATTTTTCATTATTGACATCTAAACACAGTTTTGTTTGGGTTTAACCTACCGGAGCAGCTTGTATGGATTAATAACATACAAACTTGATTTTTGGGCCTTCTAAGAGAGTATTGCAGTCTCAGCCACAATTTATTTATTCACCATGTTATACCATCAGAGAAACTGGATTCCTAAAACAGCAGTGCACAATTCCTTCTGAGCATCAGCTAATATCCACCAGATAAATAAATAAAAAATGGTATGAATAATGCTACCTTTCCATTTCTATATCTGCATTGCTTAAGGTACAGATACTTGTAACATGAAACAAGAAGCTGGTTTGATTAGATTCAATCAAAATAGGGGTTTTCACAAATCTGGCGGGAATTCATAAAACTTTAAGGTTTTCACTAGAAATGCTAAAATCTTTAAGTTTCAATTGTTGCTGCTCGTTATATTTGTTTCTAATAGGGTACCATATATCCTGATTGGATGAATAGCTTGTTCCTAATTGTTGCATTTGGATCTAATATGATACCCTGACAGGATAATCACGAGATAAGCCAATACCAACTTATGGTAATGTCACACATGAATGCAAGTTTATTAAACATTAAAGGATTTGACTGGGAGTATGTCTTCTAAAGAGTATGGCAAGGAAAGAAAATTTTTTTTATCAGAAATACGGTTATTTTCCTTCTGTTTCTTTGAAGCTAATATATAGATTGTTAGTTTATCTTGGGTAGCCACTTGAGTAGAGTGGTAGTTGACAGCTCGACGCTTTCAATTACTATGCCAACAGTGTATGAAAAGATAAGTCTTTTAGTAGCCAACTAGCCGAACAAATGAAGTAAGGATTTAAACATTAACCTACTTTTCAACCACAATTACCTGATTAAGCATCCACTTGAAGCCAACTGCTGCGGAGCATTCATTCTTTGATGCACTAGTGAACCAGTCCAAATTGTAGACTTTATCAAGAGTTTGTGTAATTGATGAAATATTTCTCCTCCTATCAAGAACAGAAAATATCTCTCCATTTGAGCTCACATTAACATGACTGTTTAACAATGTTTCAAACCATCCACTCCCTGATCTTTGCATCGACAATATAGCAAAGTACCGTACAGGATTATGCGCACATTCAGCCCTAGAAATACACCAATACAGAACTTAAAACACACCATTTGATGAATCCAATTCAAAAACAAAAGGCAGAAATGCCCAGTTACCTGCTAAAAGTTTCGGGATTTGGATAATGTACACTAGAAATTTGCAGATTTCCATGGTCATCATCAGGAGACAGCCTCTCAACTACTTGGATATCTTGAAATTTAATTTTACTATGGATACTTGTCTGCTTTAAACAAACTGAGCAGATATAAACTCCACAAACCATTGCAAACATTAAGACTATCATCCTTAACAAAATTGGAGTTTTCTTAGCAGGCTTTATGACTATCGTATCCTGCTAAACAGAAAATTAAGTTTGTCAATATTGAGAGACATAGCATGCAAACTAGCTTGAAAGAAATTAATAAAAAAAATCTGAAATTAAAGAACAATTGTCATTCCAGTCTTGATCTTAACCAGGCATGTGAAGAACTGATAGAAATGATTCAAAAGAACAGCAATGTTTCGCCACATCAAATAACAATAGAAAGCACCACAACCATGGAATCTTTAAGGTCATATAACAGCCACAAAAAGGGAAAAAACAGAAAGGACCTTTATAGAAGGAAAAACAAATGGAGTGTCGGTTGATAATAGTAAGCTGAAAAATAAACTTAGAAATTGAAATATATACAACTAGAAAAAACCCAGAAACAGACCCAGATCATAACGTGCATTACTCCACAAACCCATTTCAAACATGTTCCCCCACAGATCAATGAACTTCAAACTGAAACAGCAATTTAAAAAATGAAATAGCCTTTTCTGCAGCATATACTACCACTAAAACTAATTGAACAAAAAAAAATTATCCTTCAAGACTTCCCAGATAACCAAATTAAAAAAGAAAAAAAGTTTTAACTTTGCAGTAGAAAAAGAGAAAAACAAATAGCATTTTAAGGAAATCCCAGTATTCAACTCATGCAAGAGAGCGAAAAAAGAGAGAATTTGGTGGCACCTTGTTTAATAAACAGATATACTCAGCCATTGCTGTATTTCCAGTAGCTGAAGAGACAGTGAACCCACCCAAAGGTAAAGCAATAAAAAGTTAAAATGAAAACAAAGACTCTCTCTTTCAGAATCCGCTAGTAGTTGTACAACAGAGAAACGCCATATTTGTAGACTGCAGTCACAAAGCTTGTTCAAAGAGAGAAAGAAGGAGAATAAAGAAGCTGCCACGGAGAACTTGACTAAATTCGGAGCTATTTCTTAGATGAAGCCTCGTGAAAAACAATAAAGGGCGCCTGTGCTTCGCTTTTATTTTTCGTTTTTGTATTTTCCCAAACAGTAGACGCTGCCTGCTCGTCCTTGGATTTGTGTTGCTGGCTACGCTGCCTGCCTGCCTGCCTTGATGATGGCCTATCTCTCTCCTCTCTCCTCTCTCCTCTCTCCT
>Ga0325405_1000431_pt1 | contig 40606 bp, 32 predicted proteins | sample PopdelMetagenome_21_FD_205663 | JGI IMG/M metagenome (GOLD analysis project Ga0325405, IMG submission 205663) | Populus deltoides microbial communities from Bellville, Georgia, United States - Xylem-Control-R2 | ecosystem: Host-associated > Plants > Phyllosphere > Stem > Wood/Secondary xylem... | reverse complement strand
TCCTGCACCCAGCATCGCCACCTTCACGATTTTGTTTTACATGTGTGAAGGTTGAGCTGTACTCAATATAGCAACTTTCACTATTTTTATTTTTTAATTCTAAAGGTTGCCCTGTTTTCCGTAGCGCAATCAATTAAATCTCGGGTTTTTGTGAGATTTTCGTACTTTTATTTTCTGATTATTAAATCTCAGAAACAATAACTAAAATTAAAGATGTTTTCAAGAAAAATATAATTTAAACCATGTTTTTAAAAAATTTAAATTTTTTTATTAAAATTTAATGTATTTTGTATGTTTTAGATCGTTTTGATATGCTGATGTTAAAAATAATTTTTAAAAATAAAAAAATATTATTAACATGTATTTCAGTACGAAAAGTTATTTGAAAATTAAAAATATTACCGTATTTTCTATAGCACAATCAATTAAATCTATAAAATTAATTAAATCTGGGGTTTTTGTGAGATTTTTGTACTTTTATTTTTTAATTATTAAATCTCAGACACAATAACTAAAATTAAAGATGTTTCCAAGAAAAACATAATGCAGTAATTAATAAGGATTAGAAATGAAGAGTTAAAAGACGGAGCCTAATGGTGGATTCGTAGAATTACTTTGGCTGTTAAATTATGAGATTCATATATATATATATATATAAGCACCTCGTTTGGACAACGTTTTTTTTAGTCTGGTCTCTTAATATCTTTATCTTCTAGTTTTGTCCTTTAAAATTGTTTTGATTTGTGATTGGTCTTAGTAATTTATTTTTTATGTGTACATATAGGGATCTCGTGATATTAAAAAAATATTATATTGTTTGATTAATTTTTGATTTTATAAAATAAAATCTGATTTAATTAATTTACAATAATTAGAGCTTTAAGGGACCAAATTTAAAGCTTCAAGAAATGTTCAATTCTTTTTTTCCAAAATCAAGGACTAATTTACACGGTCAAGGGGGGAGTTCATGTACTTTTTTTATTTCGATCCCACAACCTTTTATTTTCATTTTGATCCCTTTGCGTTGGCATCATTTAGGATTTGACTTGATAGTTTATTTTGATTGCCTTGATATGGGGATATTGCAATATCAAAAGAAATTTTTGGTGTTTGGTTGATGCTTTATTTTGCAAAATAAAATAAAATTCAGCTAATTTAAAACAATTAAGTGGTAAAGGACCAAAATTGAAACTAAAACAAGCTAGGAACTAGGTAAACTGACAAGAAAAATAGGTTGGCACACGCAACACACACATCATTGAGTAAGAGACTTTCTTAGTCTTTAGACAGCCGGTCAAGTTCTCTTAGCAACCAAATGGCGGCTTCCACGACGATGTTCAAAGCAACATGTCATGTTTTTTCTAGTAGTGTGGCGTGTGTTAGTGGTGACGCGACGATTGGGCTTTACCAAGCTTTTTTTCTTCTTTCTATTTTCTCTTTCTTCTCATTGGGAATCGTGTTGGCTTGCAAATTTTAAAAGGTATCCTGACATTTATTCATTATATCAAATCATTTGTTCATTGTATTAAATTTGATCTTTATTCTTTTGGTTGTTTTTTATTTTGTTTTGAATCTTTTTTTTATTGATTCTTTATTTCAATTTCATCCTTTAGCATTTAGTTTCATCTCATTTTTCTATCAAATTTAATTCTCATTCTTTTCATTGTTATTTGTTTTTTCCATCCTTTTCTTAATTAAATTTGTTTTTCAATCGCATCCCTCAAAATTTTGTTTCATTTTATTTTTATGTTAAATTTGGTCCTTGTATTTGTAATTGTAATTTTTTTCTTTAGATCTTTTTTTAAAAAAATTCAATTTTATCCCTTAACATTAGATTGATTAGGGGATTGGGCTTCGTAAAATCTTTCAATGTGGCGATCTTAGTCTCATGACTTGGATCACGGGTAAGAAATGTTAGCTCGAATTAACATTACTCCTTTTTTTTATCTTTTTCTTAAACCGATTTTCTTTTTTGATTTCATCATTTAACATCGAGTTTGTTGAAGATTGAGCTTCATGATTTTTTTTGCCTTTTGTTTTCTATGAGATTATCTTGATCTCATTATTCAGATCACGTGCTTGGTAGGTTTGCCCAAGTTAATTCAAATCTTCCTTTTTTATGTAGTTTTTTTAACATTGAATATTTCTTCACCTACACCCTTCAACATTTTTTTTAGAATTAGAATTCATGATTTTTTTTATTTTTCTTTATAGGAGATTATCCTGTTTGCACAGTCCAGCTGATGAGGTTTTGGTGGCCATACCTGGATTTACTAGTGTTTTATTTTTTTAAGGTTCTTTTTTTTTTTATTTTTCTCGATTTAATCCTTTTGTATTTGGATTGTTAAGAATTATCAATTATTATTATTGTTATTTGTTTTCTATGAGATTAGCTCAATCTTATGACCTAAATTTTTTTTTTTCCATTCTTTTCTCTCCTCCTCACCTTGAATTTCATGCAATCCTTTTCAAAAGTTAAATGTGTCCTATCAGTTTGTATTTATATCAATTTTAGTCTTTATTTTTTTGATTTTTTTTATTTTGCTTCTAATGCTTTTTTAAGTTGATTGTTTTTTTAATTTTGTCCTTCAACATTTTATTTCATTTAGTTTGGTCTCTCAAAGTTTTATTTCATTAAATTTTCTTATTAAGTTTAGTCCTCGTTATTTTGATTGCTATTTCTTTTTTACTTTTTATCCTCTTCTTGATTTATTTTGTTTTTCAATTTAGTACCTCATTATTTGCTTTCATTTAGTTTTTATACCAAATTTGATCCTCGTTGTTTTTATTACTATTTGTTTTATTTTTTAATTTTAGATGATTAGGAATTTTGCTTCTTGATTTTTTGGTGTTTGCCTTCTATGGGGTAGTTTATAACCCTAGTCACGAGTTTTGAATATTAGCTCGATTTAAGTTTGATAATTTTTAGGTTATTTTTTAAAAGAATGATTTTTTTTCAATTTTATTCATTGACATTATGTTATTAGGACTTGAGATTCGTGATTTTTTTTTCACTTCTTTTTTTACCCTGATCTCATATTTCAAGTTGTAAGTTAATTAAGTTAACCGAGGTTGACTTAGGGTTTTCTTCGACATCTTTTTAAAATTATCTTTTTTTCAGTTATCTTTCATCATTTAGTTTGCTTGGAGTTATCCTAGTCTCACGAACAGGCTGTGAATTTGACACCCTTACTCGAGTCAGTTTTTTTATTTATTTTTAATTTGTCATTCAACTTTTGTTTTGCTTGTAATTTGAGCTCTAGATTTCTTTTATTTTTCCTCTTTATAAGGTTATATTATTCTCGTTTAATTTTTATTTTATTATCAAATAAGATTGTTAAGACCTTTTAAGAATATTTAGAGGGTATTTTTTTTATAATATTGATACCCATTTATTTTTTTATTAGCCATTATCTTTTTTATTTTTATTAAATTGTTTTATAATAGTATTAAATTAAATTAAATTATTAAACTGATTTGAATGAATGACCGTGTATCATATTTTCAAAGACATTACTTATTTAAAGACACAGTCATCACTTAAATATTTTTTTAATAATGGGAAAAATTTAACTCCACTGGCAGAACAGAGCGTACGGTCTATCTATCTATCTATGTATAAAATCTAGTCAGCAGAGGATAAGCCAGAACAGTAACGATGAGCAGCTAGCGGAGCCTGGTGACCACAGACAAGTAGATGAGGGTAGAGCAGGAGGATGGTGACATTGCACGACAAAACAAGATCACTTCATTGGATGGAATATTTAATTTAAATTTGTCTCTTTTTGAGCTCCCAAAAGCATCCAAGAAGCAACACTAGTCAAAACACCCGCCTATTTTCTCTATGTCCTTGATTTTTTTGAAGCAGGGCAGTATAGTTTTTCGTGATTATATAATATAATATGGTATTTTGCTGAGTTTAACCCTAATTAATTTAATTTAATTTAACATATGTTGATTTTAAAGGATTGTTGTGGTAATTAAGGAGGTATTTTTTTTTTTAGTTTAAACCTTGGGATTAGCATCAAATGAGATTTATTAAAAAAAATTTTAAAAAGAAAAAATCATGGAGAAATAACTAAAAAAGAGCACATAGTTTATTTTAAAAAGTATACTCATCATCATCAGCATGATGTGTAATCATGCTGATTATTTTTTTGTTCGCATCCGAAAGCGTGACCCATGAATAATTTATTAGATTCACTTCTCCTTTAGATTTTTTAAGAACTTACAAATCTATGTGTGTTATCATTTAAAGGCCGAAATAATATTATAATAATTATACTTTGTTTTTATTTAAAATTATTTTTTGATATTTTTATATTGTTTTGATGTATTGATAAAAAAATAATTTAAAAAATATAAAATATATTATTTTGATGCATTTCTAAACGAAAAATACTTTAAAAAGCAATAATTATTATACTCTCAAACACCTCAAAAAATTAACTCTATTACATTTGGATCAAGTCAATCATGGTAAACCAGGTTTCAATCGGATTAATTATAATATTTAATTAATTAACTTTTTATTTAGTTTAATTTCAACTCCATCCCGAATCAAATTTTATATTACATATCTCTAATATTAACTTTCCTTTTTTCATTCCTGAAAATAGTTTTCCCGTATTTATAAGTAAATAATAATTATACTTTGTTTGTGGTGAGGGAGGGATTGGATTTACATATGATTCTCATTTTGACGGTGATTAATCCGATCCTTGCGGCGCAGATAAGGCCACGTATGTGTTCGCAGGCACAGGAAATTGAGGATCATCATGGTTTTCTATTGGTTACTCTCCCTATTCATTTTGAAAAAAATAAATAGATGTAAATAGAAAGAAAAATTATAAGTGAATATATTTTTATTATTTTTGATATATCATGAATTTTATTTTATTTTTCAAAATAAAATCCAAGAAATAATTAATAAGAAGCATAAAATTGATATTGATTCGAACTCATTTGAATAAGTAGGTTTTTTTTAAATAATTAACTTTTTTTATTAATAATAAATATAATGATAAAAAAACCTTATCTTATATAGATCAATCTTATTGGAATAATGTTATTTTAAAAAATAAATTTCAATTATTTTTTTAACTTTATACTTTAATATTAAGTTTATTTTTTTATTAAATTATATCACTCTTATAACACGGATTGCGGATTTGACCGATTAACTCGACTGACTTTAATTTTTTTTTCTTAGTTAACTTTTTTTCTTCAATTCTAACATTTAATAATGAGTTGATTGAGAATTGAGTTTTATTATTTATTTATTATTTATTTTTATTAGATTATTTTAGTCTCATGACCTAAGAATAGTGTTTAACAGGTTAACTCGGGTTGATTCAGGTTGTTTTTTGTGTTTTTTTAATTCAAGTTTTTTTCCAATATTATCATTCAACATTAAATCCGTTGAAAATTAAACTTTATAATTTGTTTTGATTTGCTTTCATGGAGATATCTCGATCTCATGATTATGATTACAAGTTTTGGTATTTTAACCCTGGTTAAATCAGATTTTTTATTTTTATTGTTTTCTAAGAGGTTATTTCAGTCTCATGATCCGAGTTACAGGTCCTTCGACATTCGATTTGCTTTTTATTAGGTTGTCCATGTGTCATGACCTAGGTCACGGGTTTGATGGGTTAATCCAGTTGACTCAGTTTTTTTATTGATTTTTTATTCATTTAATATTGTGTTTAATTGAGAATTAGACTACATGTTTTTTTTTTTTTTGCTTTTTATTAAGTCATCCCATATTCATGACTTGAGAATAATACTTAACGAGTTAACCCGAGTTGACTTAGCTTATTTTATGTCATTCTTCTAATTAAAATTTTTACAAATTTAATCGTTCAATAATAGATCTAATATAGTTGATTGGGAACTGAGCTTCATAATTTGTTTTGATTTGCTTTTTATGGGATTATTTTAGTCTCCTAGACTAAAATTATGGATTTGACAAGTTAACTTGGGTTAAATCATGTTATTTTTTTTATGAGATTATCTCGCTCTCATGACTCGAGATATGAGTTTGACAAATTGAGTCAGGTTGTTTTTATGCTTTTTTTTAAAATTAATTTATTTTTCTAACCTCATTCTTTAATAATGGACTAGTTGAGAATTAAATTTCATGATTTATTTTAATTTGCTTTCTATATGATTATTTTGGTCTTATAACACAGGTCGTGAGTTTTCTAGGTTAACTCCGGTTATTTTTTTTAAAAAATTTTAATTGATTTTTTTTTCAATTTTATCATCTAACCTTGGATTGATTAAAAATTATGTTTTATAATTTATTTTTTATAGAATTATCATAATCTAATAATATAAGTCACAAATCTGACATGTTAATGAGTTATCCAGGTTATTTTTAAACCCGCACTTCACTGGTTTAGTTTTTTTCTTTTCACTTTAAAAAATATTAATAATATATAAATATTTTATTTTATGTTAGAATTTTTTTTTATATACAAACCGCATCGTAGCGGGTGTCATTGGTCCAGTGCGTGTACATAAATACATTCAAAATCCAACAGTGTCTATTACCATCCTTGCTGGTGAGTGGTGATGTCATGTAAAAAAAAAATCTGTGATGCACCGTCGGATTAAACGCGTGAATCATGCCGGTGGATTTTGCAGGGCCCGCTAAATGAGAAGCACGTGTACGATAAAGAATGGCCAGCGGGCTGGGGAAAATTGATAGACACCGGGCCGTGTATCGTGGCCTAATTTGGTTACGAGAAAAGAAAGATTTCTGGATTATTATTATAATCATCTCTTTTTTATTTGTTCCCTCATTCCTTTCTCTTCATCACATCAAAAGGCTATATGCTATAAACATACAAAATAAGAATTACTTCTTAAAAAATAATATAAATTATATTTTAAAATTTTATTCAATAATTTAAATTATTAAATAGAGATAGTTCTTTAATATAATATCAAAATCTTAATAATCAAGCGGTTACGAGTTTAAATTTCATTATTTTTATTTATTTGATAAAAATTAAACACAAGATAATATGAATCTATGCAAATTTCAAGTTTAAAGAGCTTTTACTTGAAGATATATGTTAGAAAATAATATAAATTATATCCTGATATCTTACCTATTAGTTTAAGTTATTGAATCGAAATGATTTTTTGATATTATATATTATTTTAATATATTTCTAAGAAAATATTTTTTTAAAATAACCTTGATCACTGTATAAAAGTTAGAGATCTTCCGACCAAATCTTGAAAAAGAATTACAGTAAAGTTATTCCTATCATATACTCCAAAAACACGTTTAGATCTTTCTTTTTTATTTTTCTTCCATGAAATGCATGCATTTTACAGGTGTATACACTGTACACGTGATAATTGTACAATTTTAATTTTGTTCTTACAAGAAAAACAATTAGTAACGCCTCCACGGTTATTATTATTTTTATTTTTTATAACTTGGAATATCTGGACCAATACTATTATTAATTTCTGGATCCACTCAAAATAAAATCCACGGGTATTATTTTATTTTTACAAGATAATGCACATACAAATTTAACTTCAAACTTCTTATAAACTATATATAATTTCAAAAAAAAAGGAGAGAAATTAATGAATATAAAAGACACCAGAAATGACGTGAAAAGACAAGTTAGATGGATAGATTAAGCAATATATATATATATATATAAATAAATAAATAAAAGGGGAGAAACCAAATAATTGAAGCATGCAGAGGTGAGTTGGGAGTACACGCAAATGATGTTAGCGTGCGGTCCTCTCAGGGTTTCACCATCCACCACACGTGCACTTACTTTTTCCTGATCAGCATGATGGATCAAGAAGTTGTCAAAAAAAGAGAGTTGTCATCTTTTTGGCTCTTTATTTGTTTCTTCTTCTTCTTCTTCTTCATGCTTTGGTGATTTTCATAATTCACTGCAGAAAGAATGAAAAAGCAGCCGCTATCACCGGCCCTTGCCCATGAAGCATGCAACCATAAGCATCACAGTCTCATTTCTCACACCTTTTTATTCTGATTTTATTTTATTTTCTTCACAGCAATGATCAAGTTCAGGCGCAGGGGAATTAAGAATAAAGAAGTTACATCAGGTTCTTTGCTTGCTGACACATCCACGTAGGACCTTCGGCTATTATTTAATCTCCCATGCAGTCGGTTCTACTCTGAAAAAATCCACTCCGTGCGAGTTCTTATTCCCTTCTACAGACCTCGAGCAGAAGTTTTTCTTTCCCCGACTAAAGAATTTTTAGCTCTCATGGCAGCCATTGCATGATGCGATTCAATTATTTATCAGGCAATTAAATTAAAACATAAAGTGAACGTATAGCTTATAACTTGGTGGATTAATCAAATAGAACATGAGATGGTGGATTTATTAAATAAACAAAACATTAGCATCGATCCACAGTATACAGTTAACAAGTATATCTTTGAAGACAGTGGTTTCTTTTAATTTACTATATTGAGAAAAGAAGGCCTACCACACCCTTTAATTAAACAAAAATGTAAATCTCAACTAACATTCATATCTCCTTTTTCTGACCTGACCTCACCTCGATCTATAGTTAAATCAAACATGCAGATAGATTCTATATAGTAATGATGGTGGTAACTGTTTTTAATTTCATTTCACAAGTTATTTCATCTTGAAAAAACAATAAATTAGAATTTCTTAGTGTTTTTTTTTATTGTTTTAATATATTGCTGTTAAATCTTTTTTGAATTTATTTTAATATATTTTTAAATTTAAAAAAAACATCCCGTACCACATTCTCAAACATCACTTTAACTATTATACGAGCGTGGAAATAAAATAGTGCCAATTAGAAAACATCACTAGCTAACAAAAAGAAATTCTTGCCTTTTTCAAGAAAAGAAAGCGAGAAAAAAATTGAAAAGAAAAAGAAAAAGAAAAAGAAAAAAGAAAAAAGAAAAAAGAAAGATTCATCCCCGTTCACATGCATATTTGTTTATGCTAACACGAGGGAGCCGTAACCAGCATCTCACGGGGTTGCTCGACCCCGTTCACATTTCGGAACGGGTTACGATAAAATCTAAGTATGAAAGCTTCGACTACTTTGTTTGTCGGTTCACGACACCAAAGATTACATGCTCCTGCGTTGAATTTGACGACCGGTTCTGTTCTAAATCCGTACAAAAACTTGCCGGTCAATATTATCTTCCATTTTGCCATCTCACTCATCCATCCAAAGCGTAAAAACCTCACCATTATATTCTCCAACCCCAACAAATCCTATCTTTTCTTTCACACCCAAAAACACTCCTTTTCTCTCTGGGCTCACTTGTTCACCTACCATAAAAAAAAAATCAGATCAACCCTACCCTACACTGCTGTCAGGCTCTAGAAGAGAAGAGGAATCCCACACTACTGTTTTTCTCTTTTATTTTTATGAAGATTTTGGTGTTTCGATTTTGAGTTATGGAGAGGAAGGAAGCTGTCAAGGTTGAGAATTTTGTTGGATCTCCGACATTTAGTTCTACTACTGATGATGTTCAAACTAGTTATCCATTTATGCAGGGTTTTGACTTTGTTGATGATAAGAGCTCTTTAGGGTTTATGGAGCTACTGGGTGTGCAAGACTTTAGTCCTTCTTTGCTTGATATGATACAGGTACAAATACCATCCGTGCAGACTCCGAGTGCTCAAGTGGCTACAGAGGTGGTGGATTCACCACCAGAGGTGTTGAATCAGCCCGCTACACCCAACTCTTCATCTATTTCATCGGCTTCTAGTGAGGGTTTGAATGATGAACCTGCTAATAAGGGTGTTGATAATGAGGTAGAGGAGCAAGGAAAGACCAAGAAAGAGTGAGTTTTTAGTATTTTATGGTACTTGATTTTTGCTTCAATCTTGTGTTTTGGAGAGACCCATTTGAGAAAAGAAGATGGTTTTTTGTGTGTCTGTTTGGTGTAATGCTACAAACCAAACACTCCTTTTAGACAAGTGATCAAGAAAATCGAAGTGGATTTCTTTTTGTATTGAGGTTAATTAGAGGCCACGGTTCTTCTAATTTGTGTGTTGGTTTTGTGCTTTGTTTTCCAGGTTGAAACCAAAGAAGACAAATCAGAAGAGACAGAGAGAGCCGAGATTCGCATTCATGACGAAGAGCGAGGTTGATCATCTGGAAGATGGGTACAGATGGAGAAAGTACGGCCAAAAAGCTGTGAAAAACAGCCCCTTTCCTAGGTACTAACTCCAATGTGAACTCTATTCTTCTAGCCTTTTACTCTCTTTGCTATTTGACTGCAGATTTGGATAAATCTTAGTCCAAATTTTAATGGGTTTGCATTGTCCATGTGTGTTTGATTTAGGAGCTACTATCGTTGCACCACTGCCTCATGTAATGTGAAGAAGAGAGTCGAGAGGTCTTTCAGTGATCCAAGCGTCGTTGTGACCACCTATGAAGGTCAACACACCCATCCTAGCCCAGTTATGCCACGTCCAAACTTTACCGGATCTACATCTGATTCTGGTTTCTCTTCCACTGCTGCCTTTGCCATGCCAATGCAAAGGAGACTCTCTCTTTATCAACAACATCAAAGTCAACAACAACTGCCTTTCCCTCTTGTCAGCTTGTCGCCTTTGGGTTTTGGTTACAATGGAAGTACTACAAATGCTGATAGTTATCTACAATACGAGAAGCGCTTTTACACCAGCCCAGGATCTGCTTTACTTAAGGATCACGGGCTTCTTCAAGATCTCGTCCCCTCCCATATGCTGAAGGAAGAGTAGAGGAGGAAATATGTCACTGCTTTGTAGTTTTCCTGACTGACCTTTATAAAGAAGGTGTAGATGAAAAGCCCCTTTTACTGATATGGTTTCATGGTGTGGAATTTCTTGCTGACTGCGTTGCGGTCGTGATTTCTCTTGCAGTTGCACAAGAACTCTTAACACTTCATCTACTACGGGTTTTTAGCCATCATTCTCAGGACTAGCTTCTTACTGGCTGGGACCAGTTCTCTAGCCCCCCCTTTTTGTTTTTGGGTTTTCCCATACTTCTCTGTTTTATTTTCCTTTTCTCCCTTAGGTTGTATGTAGAGATAGAAGACCATGTGGAGTAAACTATGTAAGCTAGCTAGTATGAGTCTACAGTCTACTTCTCCTTAAATGCTTTTACCCTCGCGTTTGTCTTTTACCATTTGTTTTTGCATTGATTTCTAGAGATAGTGTGGCAGTGAAGATTTTCGAGTGCTAGGGTTTCCTCATAAGGATACAGTTACTAAGGAAGCTTTCCTTTTTGTCTAGGAATCTGCAAAGCTATTTGTTTTTCTTGGAAAAGAGAATCCAATCGTGAGTATTTGGTGAAGATAATTAATGTGCTGTCCCTAAAAATGAACCGAGGGGTACGAAAGGGGAAGAATATCTTAACCACTCCATAGTCCATACCCAATTTTAGCTCTGCAAGTGATGCCTTTTTGTTCCTTTTGATTTTGATTGTTATGCCATGCACAGGCCATTCATTTGTTTGGTTCCTTGAAGACTGGTGAGCTAGGGAACCTAATAAAGCAATGGGGCTTGATCACTTTCTGTGGTTCTATGCTTCTGCACGTGATCTTGTTTTTCTGGGAATATTTGTTTCCCTGTTGGATCCCTTGGGCATTATGGCGCAGCTACGAGAGGCGAAAATACGTGGTGTTGCTATCACTGTTCAGGATGCCGATAGTGGTGTGCCGTCAGTCGCACCGAACCATTTTCAAAGAATTTTATGTCTGCCAGTCACAATTCATGCTATTTTCAGATGAACGTAATCACGATTTTACCTAAAGCAAAAGTTGGCTGCAGAAAGTCAAGAGCCCTGAAAGTTCTCAATTGTCCTCGTATCTGATATCCATCCAACTTCTATACCAAATGCTAACTTGTGGCTGTTCTTGTTGGCAGTCTCATGCTAAAAAAGGCCTTCATGAATGATGCAAGAAACCTTCATAAACCTTCTTGCCTCAACCTTCCATCAATAGTTATACATTATCAGAGCCTTAAAAGCATACACATGATAACTTGCCATCAACTCAACTCATCATTTCGTACAGCAAAGTGTGTACAGTTATAAAGGCACTTTGATTTACATGTTATTGGAGATTACATTACTCTTGATGACACCTACCGACTCAGTACTGAAGCTTTAAAAGAGCACACTGCTGCAGTCAGGGAGAGAATAACAGGTAGCAAAGCCCTTCACAGCAACGTGGGCCACAAACTCAGCAAGAAACAACTAAATTATGTATTCCTGGAAGATTTACTCAGAATAATTCACCAAATACCCAAATGCATGCCATCTATGCTTGCACTAGTTCTCCTAGGAATGCTACTTAAGATGCCTGATTTCCAGAAGTGCACATCCACAAATGGTCCAAGAGAAATGAATGGAAAATGAAAGGAAGATGATAGCCTCAAAGATGTTTTTTACATTTACTCTGCAAGAGGAACATGCACAGCCATGAGAAATCTAGCGCAATTTGCAGAGATTAGATTTCTTTCCACTTTTTACTCTTCTATGAAAAGAAATAAAAGAAAACAGGGAAAAAAAAAGTGAATTAGAAGGACATGCTGAAAAACATAATATGCAGCTTAATGCTCTTACTTTTCAAATACTATTACCAAAACTGGTAGGACACCAGAACACAAATTAGAGATAGTCCAATATTAAATGCCATAGATGACTGATATTTCTAGTATATTTTGGCTTACCAGAGGTCCACAGTTCTACAGAATAAGGCCATAAATCCAGAACCTCCAAGACCTTCCAAGCATGAAATATGAAGCTTACAGCTAAATCCTGTTATCGGAAATACTTGTCAGGCTGACAATATTAGGGAGGCAGAACTCAGAAGAATAGATAAAACCAAAGAAATAACTTCAAACAGCCACTTTGAGCAACCTAATCTCCTGAAATAATTGCACAAAGCAAAAAAGATTAACAGCCCAAAATACTACAGAGATCCAGTAAATGGAAGTTTAACACTTCATACCTGTTAAACACAGGAGGGATCAATAACAGGACTTGTTTCTGATTGTATTTGCACACGATCTAGTTCCTGCAAAAACAAGCAAAGTGAAATGAGGAAAGATTCTCCCCATCTACTCAATTGCAAGCGGTAGTTAATGATCCAAAAGATATGTCCAACAAGAAGCTTTAATATGAATAACATAGAGAGAACATACAAAAGAAAACAAACTTTCATTTGAGACCATGACAGAACTCTATCTTTCATCAGATTGGATGGTTAGTCAAAAACATTATCACGTCTAATCTTGGAATATTCCAGAAACTGAGAAAGCAAGGTGAATTTTTCAACATGAATGTTAATCGAAGTACTTTAACCAGGTTAATTTGTCAATTCTGGAACTTGGAACGGAAATACTCATAAATCTAAACAGAAGACTTATAAAACCACATGCAAAATAAACGCAATCAATCATGATTACTCTGATGATCACTGATCTTCGCCAACTATCAAAAGGCATTCTTCGGTCTTAGGGGAATTAAACCTACTGTTTTGATACAGCAAGAGATCCAGAATAGCATGGCTTTTAAGCATTAAGCTATCGATTCAATAGTTTAATGAGAATAAACAATGATAGGAAACCTTCTAGTTTTGAATTGCCAATATAAGAAACTTCTGAAATATAAAGCCCAAAAGGAAGGATAATTTTTTTTTCCTGACTTGGCTATCAAAAAAATAAAAAAAAAGTTTTTTCTTTCCTGATGAGATCAAGATGGCTTTCCTTGGAGATGGAAATGACCCAATCCAACCGCATACATTCACAATTGTGAAGCAATTAATTGGCAGTTGCTTTTGCATTCTCGTGGAGACTACACTTAACATAAGTGCTTCAGCAATAGCAAAAAATGAACATAACCATATGCAACATAATGCACAGATACTTGGCTAAAAGCAATGAGTATTAGTCCTGAAAACTAAAGGCAAGTTCAACTTTCCGGATCATTATTTATTGAGGGAAGACATTCCAATTAAATTTCTTGAAACACTTGACAGACATTGAATTCTAGCATTTTCATGCCTGGTTAGTGGTTAATAATCCAACATGCAAAACAGCACTAGTAATAATATAGAAACCCAAGTATAACAGTTTACTGATTGGCACAGACAGGGAAGATTGTTGGAGTTTCTAATGCAAGAGACACGTCTCGAGAAGCACCTTCTGTGTTTGATCAACTTCCTCAGCAGAACAAACTGGCGAGAGGGAAGATTGCTGGTTTGAACCATGCAACCTTTTCTCTTCCTGGAATTGTTGCAGAAATAAGGTGATCTCCACAGGCTTCTCCCACTGCAGGTCAATTTCAGATATATTGAATCACACCTTCCGAAATTGCGACTTTTTTTTCTCAGAACATGTCATAAGATTTCATTAACTGCCAACTGATTTAAAACTAGTGATCATCAATGGTTTGGTTTGGATCAAGCTCAGGGTTGGGATGACCATAAAGCAAATCCAATTGAGAAGGATGAGCTAGGCATAATCCACAACATCAAATCATCCAAAATGAAAACATCCAATGGTTTTTTAGTTGCATTAAAAAAATGACATTAACATATATCAGAATCAAATATTAGCAATACCTATAGTTAAACATCATTACTTCACGAAGTCTACTGACCTCATTGATTCCATTCCTAAAATGAAACCAGTCATCAATAAAATTCTGTGGACTGCCAGTTTATAATGGGATGCAATTTTTTAACCCTAATCCAACCAGGCTAGGTAATAGAATTAGGTTGAGTTTGTAACTTGAATTGACTTCTGAGAAGAACCTTTTGAGTACCAAAATCAAGAAAGCAAGCGCATTCTGGTTAACAAAGGTAGATAACTTACTCTACTTTCACAGGTGATACAATTATAATAGTACTTGTATCCATCTGGGCAGGAATGCTCACTCCAATCACACTCTCCTGGATCCACGATTTGGGGACTGGGAGCCACTGCAGAGGTGACAGAATTACGACTAGCTGGTTGAATGTTTCCAGTCCAAGTTGGCTGCAGGAAAACATGCTGTTGCCAATGTTCATTTGCATTTCTAAAAACCAGTTCACAGCAGTATAAAATAAATGCAAATAGATTCAGAGGTAAATAATACATCAGGAAAATGTCTATAGTACTTGTTAGATAGAATATAAATATGCTAAGCGAGATAATTCTACTACAGACACAAAGGAGTATCCTCCACTACTGGTTAGCCCATCTACAGATTTTGATTCAGAAAGGACAACCCAATTAATGAGTTAAAAATCTCCTTGCAACAAAATGACTTCAATTGTGACTCGAATGAGAACTAAATAAATGTTGATAGCTACCTCCTGCAGGGCAAGCTGTTGATTCTGCTGCTGCTCTAAAATTTGGGTCTGTTTATGTGTATCAAAAATTGCTTGTTGAGGTGATTGAAAACATTTCTCTGGAGCCTGCATATGCTGTAATGGCACCTGAGACAACTGTGAAGGTGAGTGCTTTACTGAAGAAAGTGGTTGCTCTGTGATATGAGGAGATGCAAATTCCTGTTTTGCTGCATGGGCAACAGCTTGTGGAACTCCAGTTGTTGAGGTTTGTTGCATAGAAAATGAAGTGTTAGGCAAAAAACACCCAGGTGCTGGCCTGCAGCAAACAGACCATGAAACAGAAACTGAATCTCATGTATGCAAGTTAAGGCAAATGTACAAGGGAAAGAGAAATTGAAGAAATGAAACGCACCTGATCATTGGTTGTTGAGAGCAGGGACCAAAATTTGGACCACCAAATGCGAAACTGCCTCTGTAGAGAGAAAAAGAGACTGGTTAAAGTAGCAGGACAATGAGGCAACCCATAGGTGTCTTATATTGTTCAGGTGCCCAAAATAGAAAAACAATAAAAAAGAAAAAAACATAATTATTTTGTTATGGTGTGGCATTGAAGATTCATCATCATAGACCAAACGCAGCCAACTTGAAAAGGAAGAGACCACATACAGCGGACCATATAAAACCAGTCTCTTTCATCATTACCATTTACTTTATGATTGACTTGCAACTTATAAAAAGCAGAACACAGGAGTATTTTAGCATGGATCCAAGAGTTCGTCAAGACATGTATAAGGACACAAGTAAAAAGGATGACAAAAGAATGCAAAACCTTAATTCTCCAGTCTTAGGTTTTTTGGGATCTGCAAAACGAACAATCAATGGCTGATCACACCCCTAAAATGACCAAGAAAAGAGAAGGAATGATTAAATACGATTTCAATGAACAATCAGAGTTCTGATACATAAAAGGTAATCAATCCCTTTAAGCAATCAATCACTTTACTCTCATGGTAAGAGTTCCATTTAATCCTTTGATTGCTGCCAGTGCCATATCTCTGTGAGCAAACTTAACAAATGCACATCCTTCACAAAACACAAGATCATCATGTCAGAAACAGCACAAATTAACAGCCAATACGACCATGGCATTTTCTCTAAATCTTCCAATATATTAACCAAAAGTAACTGAGAACATAAGAGAGCAACACGAGGAGCTCATGGCATTATTTCTGGACTACAAATGAGATCTTCCACAGATCAAGGTTGATAAACATTTGCACCTACAATCAGACTGTACTGAAGTTCTTCCCTTTTGCTTTTCCCCTTATTTCAATTTTCCAGTAAATGACACATATAGAAACCAGAGGGAAAATAACAATGATTGGTGAGTTTATTATATCACACTAGATAAAGCTGTGGAGATCTGTGGGTGAATCACACTACTGGGGAAAAATATGAAGCAGTATAGCATACATCAAATTCTGATATTTTGATTCTTATAAACATATTTCAGGGGATAAAATAGCTCTAGAATGACGAATAAGAGAGAGTGGACATACCACGACTTTGCTTCAGCTCATCACGTGCAATGTAGACATCTTCCACATGACCATATGGAGAAAATATCTGACATGGTAATCATTCATAGACAATCATAACACAAGAAGAAAAGGAAAAGAAAAGAAAAGAAAAGAAAAGACATATTGTGTTTAAAGCTAAGTTTTGAAAAACTCATGTACATGCACTCCAGCAGTTGATGCACGCATGCATTCACATGATATTGACTTTCAGGTAATATACCTACATTAACAAGCACTCTCCAAGAGTACAAAGATACTGTTACCTATGCACTGCATATAATCACATACAGCAGCATGAAAACCGCAGCCATTGTTTTTACCTTCTGAAACATTTTAAACCGATGTCATTCATTTGCATACACTGCTTTTCAATGTAATGCTTATACATCTGCAGCTGTCACTTGCCCACAGTGGCGTATAAAAAAAAAACAGTAGCAGTAGGACAAATAAAATTTATTTTATCAATGTAAGGCTGGAATATACTTGAATGCCCCACAACTCTGGTTCATACCTCCTCAATTTCCTGTTTTGAAGCCAGCTTGTTTATAGAACCAACATAGAGCTTGTCCACAAATCCCCCTACCATGGAACAGCGGGGAACTAAACAACAGAGCAACAAAACAAAAAATAACATCAAGAAAAAGAAAGACGTGATACACATTTCAGGTGAAAAAAGCTGCCTGCATGAAAACCTGAGAGGCATATTGGCAAGACAAAGCTAGTAGTGATGTTCCCTCCAAGCAAGGAAAATTACCAGTGTGGAACCCAAAGCATATAACAGACGAATTTCTCTTTTTAAGAAAAATGAGAAAGAGATGCAAATCTCAAACAATATTTATTGCATGGGAATGCAGCATGTTGCTACCTAGAAGTATGTTCAAGTAAAGTTGAACAAGTTATTTATAATCATGGCCCTCTAAGGGCATTTAGTTCAACCATGGTTAGTCCTCAAGAAGCAGCACACTTGAGCTAAATAAAATTCTGATCTTTCCAGAAGGGCCGGAACTTCTTATGATTGTTAAGATAGAAATTGACGCTATTCAGGAAAAAAAAGAGCAGTTGTGCTGCATATCCATACATCTGCAGCAGAAATTAACTAAATGGATCTTTCTGGAAACCCCTCCTGGAGGAGAGTATTCTGTATCATTTAGCAAATGCATACTCATAAAAAGAACACCATTAACATAAATCATGAGAGTATCAAATGCTAACCTGGGCGTTCCCGTTCTCCATCAGCATATCTGACTTTAAATGGAGCCACTTCCTGAATAAAGAAAATTTACAGAGCAATGAAATATCAAATTGCAACTAACCAACAGCAGCAGAACTTCTTATTCATCATGAATATCAACTGATGAACTCACCCCAGGAATCGTATGCTGATTATGCAAAGCCCTAATAGCCCTGTCAGCTTCCTCAAATGTCGCGTATTTCACAAAACAATATGCTGCAGAAATAAATTTGCACATGAAATTACTTTTAATGTCAAAACTTTTACATGAATTTCTAGAATTAGCGACATGTGGTGATCAGTGAAAAATAAAACTGAAAAACCTCGAAGACAATCTACAATGTTTAATGCTTTTATGTTTTCCCTACTTAAAATATGTCTTGGGATAATTACAGGTACAAAAAGTATCATGATTGAGATAGCAGTTCTCAAGTTAATGCAAAAGCAGCTTAGTATATACATAAGAAGGCACAGATCAGTCCACTAGATAGAAGACGGACTAGAGGACCACCATGAGTTATAATTGGAGGTTCCTGGGGTGCTTGTGAAGCAACATGACAGAAACTCATAAATTTCCCATAGCTAACAATAACAGCAATAGATGTCAGCAAAACTCTCCATCTAGCATTGTACAAATAGTTGTATCAGTAACAAGTACAGTATCTGTTGATGTAAATTCAAACCTTGTTTCCATCTTGATTAGTAAGGTTTAAACTTCTTCCCACCCACCCTATAACACCTGAACTAAAGCACAGGCACTATCAAGTTTTGTGACAGCATTTCTACTTCTCTCTAAATGCCAAGAGCAAACATGTAAATCCCAAGAACTTCACTACAATTCCAGGAGTAGGAGAAAGGGAAGTGATTCAAACAACAAGAGATTGCAATCACAAAAATAAACAGTCATGAAAATCACAAATACAATGAAACAGCAAGACACAGTCAACATATATCCTCAAGTTTGAAGAGTACATATTTTCAAATCAATAAGAAAAGAAAACATAATTTCTAATTTCTAAACATCCATAGGCACCAAAACTAGCTTCTCCAGGACAGGTGACCCAGGCTGCACAAGTTTCCTGTTTAAAATGGAGTATCAACTTAACTATATAACCTAACAATCCTAACAGACAACTGATTATCATTTACTAAAGGCAACCCATTAACATTTGGTGACATAGAAGTCCCCACTTTTGTGCCACTGGCCACACCCACAAGTATGCTTCCATATTTGCCCCCCTAATAGCTCAAGAGTGACATTTGTTGAAAGAAAATCACACGAAAGATGGAATTCTGAAAACATTTAGTCATACACGAGACCAATCAAACCGGCAACTCTAATTGTTCATCAATACTCAAAAAAATAAACATTCCACCTCAGACTAACACCAAGCTTTCAAAGATTTAATTCTTGTTTTTGTGTTTTCCCAGTGTTAACAGTGAGGATTGCCCATGTAGCAGCTACTTACACCAGGCATTTGATATGGAACGAAAGTTTTAGAAATTAGACTGCCAACACCAGCCAATCAAGATTCGTACCATATTGAAAATTATGCCAACACACACACACACATATGCTTTTCAAACTTCCCAGCTGTTTTCTTCTAACTGTACATGATCATAGATAACACATGACCTAATTGGTAGCACAACCTCTCCTCTAAAAAGAAGTTGTAAATTAAAATCCTTCTCAAACTATCAAACAGAAGTCAGTTCTAGACCATAAAAAATTTTATCACCAAACTAACAAAAGTATGACATAAGCCTGTTGGTGATCCATTCAGAGCCTCAAAAGAGACATCGATACCAAACAAAAATTTGTAAAAGCTGCCACGTAAAAATTACAAGTACCTTGTTGTTGCCCAGTCCGCTTATCCCGGGGTAAAACAACCTCAACAACACTTCCATGTTCTTCAAACAAAGAGCGGATCTAACAAAGAATCAAAATCCGAAAGATCATAAGAATAATAGAAGCAGCATCTTAACTTAAAAAAAAATAGTTATAAGCAGCATAGATGTGACACTAACTGCAATTCTTGTGATAAACCAGCAATTTTCTTGCTGCTTAGAACCTATGTAGTGTAAGTAAATTTAGTCTTTATTGCACAGGAACAACAAACACGATCATTTTTTGTGATTCAGAAACCAAAAACAAAAGGGCTTTGAAGAGTGAAATGGAATAAGCACTTACATTTTCTTCAGTCGTTGTTCTTGGAATTGGTGCGATATAAAGCTTTGCATTAACACCACCATCACCGTAATCTGAAGAGGAAAAAAAAGAAGAAAAAAACAAATTCAGTCCGAAAAAATCCGATTCCATAAAAGATTGGCAGCAGCGATACAAAACATACTGGGATTACTAAAGAGAGTGACTTTGCATGAGTGAAAGAGTACCTGAAGAATGGAATCGGCCTCTTTTGCGGCCATTGGGGCGGAATAATCCACCACTAAATGGCTCGTTAGCTTCACCACTAATCTGCTGATTAGAGTCGTAATTATAATGGCTGTGGTTGTTGAATTGGTTCAGGTCGGGGTGGTGCTGGTTAAAGTTGGGATGTTGAAGCTCGTGATGCCGTTGATGGTCTCCTCTGTGTCTTTCCATGATCAAAACCCTAAGCAAAGAATACTATGAGGCAGGACAGGCGAGAAGAGGAAGGCGAAGACGGAGACCTCTCTCACACACATGTATAATTTCTCTCGAGGGAGAGACTTAGATTAATGGCGCGTGCAAATCACGTGTATCATTCAAGTTTTCTGTAAAAAAAACAAGTTTTATAAAATTTTGAAAATTTTTTATTTAAAATTATTTTTTATATTTTTATTATATTAATATACAGATATTAAAAATAAATTTTAAAAATAAAAAATATTATTTTTATACATTTTTCAATAAAAATATTTAAAAAATAACCACAATTATAATATAAAATACTATTTAAAAAAATAATATTTCACTACTGTAAAAAAAAAAAACACAAAGAAAAAAAAAGGTACACGGTTGGAAATAGTTTTTTGAATTGGTTAATATTTACTTAATTTTTGTGATTTTTTAAATTTTATTCTCGTTAAAGAATGTATAATGAATTTTGTCCATCCCTAATTAAACCTACTCCTGTGAATGCAAAATTGTTAGGTATATTTAATTTATTATATTATCCATAAATTATATAAAAAAATCATTTTAAATGAACACCTTATATTATATTTTATTCGTGTCTTTTATTTATTTCTCTGATTTATGGATAATATGACAAACCAAGTCTAGCTAATAATTTATAATGTTTTTTTTAATATGTAACAGTTTCATATATATATATATATATATATAAACAACGAATTCATCTTTTTTTTAAAATTTTAGCCTATGAAAAATATAAAAAGACAGTCCAAGATTTTAAAAATTTTAAAATAATCAGACAGTGGATAGAAAAAGACAATGAATGTCATCAAATTCTTATATATTTAGGAAGTGTTTGGTTTTATATTTAAAAAATATTTTTTAATTTTAAATTAATTTTGTATATAATTTTAAATTATTTTAATATACTAATATTAAAAATAAATTTCAAAAAATAAAAAAAATATTATTTTAATATATTTATAAATAAAAATTAAAAAAACAACATTCATACCATTATAATCAATGCCAAAACAATAACCAACAGAATTTAATTTGAACCAAATGAGGGAAATTTTTTCATGAGGTCTCCAAAGAGAGAAGCGTGCCATGTCAGGAGCCCTAGCCCTACCGTGCATCCGAAATTATGAGAACATCAGGGGCAAAAGAGAAATAAAATGCAAATCATAAAAACGATCCCTTCCCAGCCAGGAGAGGGTGTGGAAAACCAAAACTAACCCAGCCCAGTAGCCCTAGTATTTTCCTTCTCTGCTCATCGGCGGCCAACGCATTGGCTTCACTCTCTCTATCTCCCGCACGCCGCTCAGGTAAATGTTTTTCACCTTCTTCGTCTCCGATTTGCTTACTTTTCTTAAAATCGATAGTAGAAATCTGAAAAGAAAAAAAATTGCAGTTTGCTTCAAGGTCTCATATACTTTTGAGTTTTTTTTCCCCTCATCGAACACAAGTTTTGAATTCACAATAAAAAAGATAAACCTGCTTGTTATTTTGGATTTAGGTTATTTTTACTTCCTTAACTGCATCACATGTAATTATACTGACACAAAATTTCTGGCTAATCACTTCCACTTGGCATTCAAGAACCAGGTGTTAATACACTACAGCAGTCGAATTTATGAACAAGTTTAAAATTACTGTGAAATTTGTTAGTCATGTAAAAAGCAGCTTCAGCTGTTCTTGAATAAGTTTCCTGTTAACTGGTTGGTTAGGGTTTTTGTTTTTATTTGTGATGAGGTGTATTATTGTTTTTTGACCAGGTTGAGTTTCTTTTGGAATGGCAACACGGCTGAATCCAGATATTGATGATGATTTTAGTGAAATTTACAAGGAGTATACTGGTCCTCCGAGTTCTACTGTCAGTAATGCACATGATAGGGAAAAGGTAAATAAAAGATCCCATGTGGACTCTGATGAGGAAGAGGAAACTCCTGACCCAAATGCTGTCCCAACTGATTTTACGAGCCGAGAAGCTAAGTTTTGGGAAGCTAAATCAAAGGCTACAGAGCGGAATTGGAAGAAGAGAAAAGAGGAAGAAATGATTTGTAAAATATGTGGAGAATCAGGTCATTTTACTCAGGTATTGCGCGCTGCTTCTTGGAAAACAAGTCGGTGAATTTTTTAAATGAGTGCATTGCATTCTCAGTGCACATTTATTTTTGAATTCTCTCTTTTATGTATAAAACAAGTCATTTATTTGTGATTTCTAATGGGATGGAACCTGCAATAACCATAAGGAAACTATGGTTTTGTGTATGCTCTAGTGGCTCTACGTTTGAATCTATTTTGCCTTTATGCCATATTTACATGACAGCTTGTGTTTTTGAGGAAACCAGCTTGGACATGCTTGATAATTGAACTTGGTGCCTAAACTGAATAATGTTTTTAGATTAACTGTTGTTGGATGTTCTTGACTTCTAACTAATCATACCAATTTGATTTATGCTTCACTTCAGTGTTTACTTTTGGGGCGCAGCATAAGTTTACTGCTTGAATAACACCAACTCACATGCACATGAAGAGGATTGTCATTTTGTTTCTTTTCTTTTTTACTTGCACTATCCAATGTCAGAGGCTGAGTTGGTTGTATTTTTTGTTTTGTTTTATTTCTTTGATCTGGGATTGAATGTTCTGCCATATATCTGGTTGTTGTAAAGGGATGCCCCTCAACTCTTGGGGCAAATCGCAAGTCTCAAGATTTCTTTGAAAGGGTTGCAGCAAGAGACAAGCATATAAAAGCTCTATTTACTGAGAAAGTGATACAGAGGATTGAGAAGGACAACGGTTGCAAAATCAAAATGGAGGAGAAATTTATAATTGTTAGTGGAAAGGATAGGTTAATCTTGGCAAAAGGTGTTGATGCTGTGCACAAGGTGATCAAGGGGGAGGGTGATCAGAAGGGCTCTTCTAGTTCTCACAAGAGTAGATCTAGGTCCCCTGAGAGAAGTCCTGTTGGTTCACGGTTGCGACGCTCTGATTCCCAAAGAGGTCACCCACATGATACACCACAATATCATCAGAGGTTTGGCAGACAAGATAAGATTATGGAAGACCATCGTGGGGATCTGCATAAATTCTCAAGGGGTTCTCCACAAGGTAGGGACAGCATAGGATATGTTTTCGGCATCCATAGAAAACTGGTAATCCCATGTTCATAGTTTGTTAGGCCTCTGCAAGTTTACACGTACATTTGAAGAAATTGTTTCCCTAAATTTTGAGTTCTTAATGATGTGATGTATTGCTTATCATGTGTTTGCAGCAAGAGGTAAGTTCTTATCTTCAAGAATTATGTGTACGATTCTGAAGTATCATTCATTGGTGGGTCTGAAATCATTGGATTGTCTCCAAAACGAAATTATTTACTGAAAGCAAATTCGGACTTGTTTGCAACGGATGGTTCACTATGTGAATACTAGATAGCTTGTCTTATTAAAGCTACCATCTCGAATCCAGTGCTTAACGTACTCTTCATTTGATGAAGCTTATGGTAATGATGGAGGTAGAAGTCACTCAAGCCATTCTAAATCTCCCGCACGTCCCCTTTATGCTGGCAACTCATATGGTTCACATGATGGTCATAGTCATAGCACAGCTGGTTTTAGAACAACAGGGTGGGATACTGAGAGGCGGGGGTCTGATTTGCAATCAGGCCATCGATTTGAATACTCTACTTTCCCTCAGACGTTAGAAGAACTGGAGCTAGAGCACAAGAGAGAGGCAATGGAACTTGCTAGAATTTGTGACAAGGAAGAAGATGATGAAAATTACAAGCATCGTGAGGTATTAAAACTATCTCAATATTTCTCTAAATGTTTTAAAATTGTAACTAGCCGATTCATGTTTCATTTGTTAAACATTATTTTGGTCTCAGAACATGTTTGTAATTAAATAAGGAGACTAGCTGTTCCGATCTTTGGTTATTTGTTTTATGTGGTATCTCTCTTAACTGTTTGCTTCTTGTGGTTGAATCTTGTATATGGATAATTGATATAGGGTGGGAAGAAATCAGTAGAAACAGCAAGGAACAGTAATATAATGGCTAGGATTCTTTAATCTTGAAACCAAGCAAAACAACTTAACCTTCACAAAATTATTTAAAAAGTCTCATGCTAATCGTATGGCTCTAAAACCATAATTTCAATAGAAGGTTCCTGCATATAGACTATGAATACCGTGTCAAAGATCATAGCATCTTCATTTTTGTGCTTTGTGGTGAATTAATCATTAAATGAACGAAATGAATCTTGTCTGTTCATAGCCATCTTCTTCTCTTTCTTTGTCTTGTACTGGAATTATGTTAGAGAAGGTAACGAGGTTTATTGATGGGGAATAGAGACGGACAACCATGGAAATTATAATTTAATTATTTAGGAATGCTAATGTTGTAAAAATATTCCAGATGTCTTTCTTGATTCTCCATCATTTATTTGATTTGAGAAGATGAAATGTTCTGTTAAGTTCGAGTGTTTTTTCAAATATGAAATTTTATTTTTTCTAATGAATTTGCTGGGTTGTGGTCTTCATTGTTTGTGCAAAAAGAAAGTGTCAATCTAAATCTACTCCTCGCTTGCTATACTGTCAGGGAATTCTGATCTTTGTTTGGTCCTGTGGATTTTAGACTATCAGGGAAATTGGAGAGAATTACATGCAGAAATTAGCTATTCTAAGAAGCGCACACACAAGACAGTGGGAGGAGTTTCTTCAACAGGATGCCCAAATGCATCAGCAACAGCCTCGGCAGCCAACTTCCGTGTCTGGTTTTGGTGGATATAAACAGCACTCTTATTCTGAATATGATGCTTCTTCAGCCACTCCTCATTATGCTGGAACCAGTTTAACCATGAATTCAAGGCCCAGATACTCAAATAACATGGAAAATTATTCTTCAAGACCTCATGATACATATGGTGAGTTCCAACATCCGAGGCGCGAGGCTTTTGGGAAAGCATACAATCGATACTAAATTGGTGTGCTGGAACTGAGTTTGGTGAGTTGACTCACTCTTTAATTAAGTTGCGAAAAGTAGATTCCCTTTTTTCTTTTCTACCTCTAAATCTTTCTAAGTTTGCAATCTCCTTTTTACCAACATTTCTGGGAAGTTTACGTTGAAACGATGTAGCTATGGTTGGAAATGATGTTCTAAAGCTTCAGTGTTTCACTAACTTAAATCGTTGGTGCATAACGTTCTGAGGCAAGCAGCTTTTTAACATTTAGCAGGTCTTTGGTTGGGCAGGGGTAGGAGATGCTAGGATTGTTTTGTGGGTATATGCAAATTTTGTTATGCTTATCCTGCTCTAGCTTAAAGTTTGAATACAAAAATTTTCAGGGTCCAGATCATGGTCGTAGGAGTAATGCACAGTGGTGGCCCAGAACTAGGTAAGTTTGTCAGCTATCCTGTTGGCCTGGAGAGGGGAATGATCTGAGTCATCTGATGCTCTCTTAGTATGCCAGTAGAATTGCTTCAATTTCAATTTAGTGGCCCAATATCTATTGGTGGGATGTGGCAATCATTTTCTTAGGTAGGTCTGGAAATGTTCGAGGTTTGCCAACTTCTGAACGGCTCAAATTGGCATCAATCAACTGCATTTTTGGCAGATTTTTCAACTCAGAGTACTGTAGTTTGCTGTTACATGCAATTGCGTTTCACATTTGCAGTACCTGCCAAGGCAGTATTGTATTTCTTTAAGTAGATAGAAAGAACATTTATCTATGTTTCTGTCAATTTTTTTTCTATATCCCATGCTATAAAAATGGAAATGAACGCAGTAAAATTTCGATGATTTGGCATCCTTGTCAGATCTTAACTTTTCTGCGATAATTCACTTCATGATTGAATCAGCAGGGCTTCACTAGGTTAGGCTATATATACCTTGCATAGGTTAGTTACATGTACGGATAGGTGAACTAGCATGCAAGGTGGATTCTTCCTCCTTTTCTTCTCTTCTGTTCTGCCGGATTTTCTTCATTTTCTTTGCTTCCTTGCCTCTCTTATTTATTGATTTGTATTTTTTCCATATTTCTTATTTTCACCCTTATGTTTCTTTAATCTCTACCTCACATAATAAACATGCAAATGCCCTCCATTTTTTTTTTTTTTTAGTAAACATGGAAAACCCTGAAACGTTTTTTTTTTCTTTAAAGCATGCATAGAATTTTTATGGGGTATATGCAGCCATTAGGGGTTGAATGAGGAGCTCCTTTTCCAACTTTTCCAGTAAACCTTAACTGGAGTCCCTCATTTGGTTTTTTTTTACCTTCTGATGACTTTAAGATCAAAACCAGGAAAGACTTAATGGAACGATTTTGGAATGTTGGATCACCCGAGTGTAGGTGACTTGTATCGGAAGGAAAGTGTATTCTTTTTTAAAAAAGAAAAAAATTAAGAAAAATAAACTATCCATTCAAACAAGATTTCACCGTTTAGCAAAATGCAAACGAAAACGAAAAATAAATAATGAAAAAAAAATTAAGAGGCCTCAGTGTGTTTCAATGTGGCTTCTGAATTCTTTGTCCTTGACTTTTTTTTTTTTTTTACTTTGATTGTGCAACTCTTTTTTTAATTTAATCTTTCCACTTTGCTTTGATTGATGATTGAATTTCTGGGTTTTTGTGGTCTTAAAAAAGGTATCTCAGCATTGATTTGATTTTGCAAAGAAAAATTTGGTTTGATTGTTTGTGATCAATGAGGGGAGGTGAAATAATAACCTTTTATTTTAAAATATATATTTTTTATTTTTTTATTTTAGTTTGGCTATCAAGTTTTTTTTTTAATTTTATTATTTTAAATTGTGTCGATTGGTAATTTAGCTTGATGATTTGTTTCATGTTGCTATCTATGGGTTATCACAGCCTTAAAAAAAATACCTCAACATCAAGTTGGTTATCAATTTTGTAAAATATAATCCGGTTTTCATGTTTGCAAAAAAATAATAATTAAAAACAAGACCAAATTTAAGTAGTTGCTAATTTTTTTTAGAAATTTTGAAAATCATTTGAAGTCGATTTGGCAAAAAAAAAAAAAAAAAACTAGAAAATTAGTAAGGTATGTTTGCTAAAGACACTTTAAACTAAAAATTAGATGCTAAAAAATATTTTAAGATTATAATTGGCAAATTCACTTTAAAGACGTGCCTTTAAAAAAAAAAAATTAAACCACCCTCACATTGCCTTATTAAAAATGGACTTAGCCCAACCTCTATGGTTGAGCCTCCTGACTCAAGACCCAAAGTTCAAAAACATGACCCAACAATAAAAACAAAGAGATGAAACCAAACAAGGTTTTTTGCTTCAATCTTGCTAAGAACACAACGAGTAAACCCAGAAACATGGACTTGATTTTAGACCAGATTACAACAAATTGAAGACATATAAACACATGAAAACATCATTTAATCAAAATCTTAGAGCTAGATCATTACAATAAACACTTGATCATCATGATTAATTGGTTTTATGTAAAAAAACAAAATGATTGAATTGAAGATTAAAAGCCATAATTTCAGTGTTTCTAAACCATTAAAACCCTAGATTAATGATTAAAAAGATTGTTTGCATGTGTAAGAACTATCAATCGAGCAAAAAGACATGGAAAATAAGAACCTAAAGCAATGTTCAATAGATGAAAATCAACCTGGAAACCTAAAAAACCCAGGAATGCCTTAAACTCAGAAAAGATGTACAAAAAGTCTAGAAAACAACTTAAACCTAGCATTCAAAGCTTAATCATGCTCAAAACAACTTGCTTGAACTATATATATATATAAGAAATAAAAAATCAATGTTAAAACAACAAGCAAAACCATTAACTGATAACAAGCTAAAAATGCATCTCCCTATATATAAATATTGTTCCATTGATTAATTTCATTGTGCTGAATCTCAAACAACATGCTTACAACTTCAACAAACCCATTAATCTATCTTAAAACAGTCCACAACAACTTCAATACTTAACACATCTTGTCATGACTTCAAAAATGATTAACTAAACATTTAAACATACAAAACAACATTATGCATTATCATATACCATTCTATTATCATATTCTAACACATCAAAATAATGCAATTAAACAATACTTGAGCATATACAAATTATATTCAAAGCATGTTTAAACATTTCAAAACAAAAATCATGGCTTTTAAACTAATAAATGACTTCAAATGATGCATAACAATCATTATGAGTGGCAATTTAAAAGATAAATTAGAGATGGAAGGGGTGTTCTCATTGAGCTCCACTCCTCATCAAAGTTTGAGGAACACCTTCACTAACAATATTGCCTCTTTTGCTTAAAAATTCTTGCTCCTTCATTGAGCTTAAGCTCTTCTGGTATTTCTGCTTCCAATCTTGGACTCAAGAGCTTTGCCTTGTACCTCTTTCCTTCTACTTCTTATCAATATTTCATTGTCTTTCTATTAAGAGACTTTAGTGATTTAATCTTCTCTAAGCCTTTTCTTTTCTTTTTTCATCCTTTTCTCTCTACGATCCTTTTTTCATAGCCTCAAAAGGCAGGTGGCTGTGAAATCATTTGTAGATTTGAAGGTGGTTTTTTCAAAACTAGATCATAGGAGATCATTTCCCATTTTTTTTCCTTTGATCTATTAAGAGACCATTCATCTCTCTTCCTCTTTTGTTTTCCGTCTCCCTAAATGTCTAACAAACTTTTAGAATTTCTAGAAAAAAATTCGGAACTTCATAACTGTAATTTGGCTGAAAATGACTGATTGGGATGCACCTTCCATGAATTAATCGTGGCAAATAAAAGGTCATTGCAACCAACCAAGTCATAGATCCTGTGGAGGGGGGGGTGTTATTCTTCAATTAAGATCAAATCATGCTTGGTTTGATGGCCTGTAGCTTTCCTACCATCGATTCAAAGTTAGGTGTAACACTGTCAAATCTTATTAAACCAGACAAGGCTGCTTAGGGACAAGAAGTTGAGGATTTCCACGTGGCAGGTGAGGGCATAATCATCAAAAAGAGCGACATAGACTTATAAAGGGGAATCTTCTCTGTCGAATGGTGATTGTTGGAGCCCTTGAAGTGGTCAAAGATACTACGTCTATTCGCTTAAAAGTGGCAACTCGATCAATCTTATCGGTTGAAGAAGGTAATAAAATAGGGAAAAAGGACATGTCACTATGTTTTTTCATTAAAAACGAGTGGCATGTTGTCTACTTAAACCCTAAAAATTAGGGTTTTCTAATTGAGAACCTACAGACTCCAATTTGGTCCATGTTGTTTTCATTTTATCATTTGACCCCTCAATTGACCCTGAAACTTCTTAATCTTTGAAATCGCACCCCTAAAACTTTGATTTAACTCCTCTGATTTGAGCATTTGTTTTGAATTGGTCCTTGGTTTTCAATTTATTCAATTTGACTCCTGGTAACCATCAAACTTGTCGCATGTGAGCAACGTCGCGGCGAATATTCCACTTCAATCTAAATGTCTATCTGGCAAACATGGGGAGACAAGAAATTCTTGTCTTTTATTGGTGAAAAAACGGAATGAGAGTCACCACCTAGTATTTTGGTCACTAGGAACCCTAACTTGTCTCAGAGATCGGGTACGGGGACTAATTGCGTAAAGGAAAGGTATTAGCACCCCAAATACGCCTTACCTAAAATAAGCTGCATTGTTTGATTGTCTGATAAAAAGCTAAGGTGTTATTATATTTCTAATTGTTGGTCTGTCTATGGTTTAAGAAAAGTCCTCAATAAGGAGGTCTTTATCTTATTGGGTAAAATCCTAACCGTTCTAACGTTTATATAAAAAAAACTACATTTTTAATATCAAGAATACATTTTACGTATAAATCCGTAATCCTAGATACTAAAAGAAGACAAAAATATTTTTTTAGAATTTTTGAAATATTGACCTCGTTCTCATGGCTCTAACAAACTTGTTATTAAAGCCAAAGTGCATGCTAATTTTTTTTTGAATTTTTTTTTACATAAAAAAAGGATATGATTTTTTTTTTATCTTTGAGAGACTTGGCCGTATGCATGAAAAAAAAATATTTTTTGTTTTATAATGTTTTTGCAATGTTTTGATGAAAACCGAGTATTTTAATACTGGATTTATATCTTTACGGTATAAAAATACAAACTGATATTAAGCAAAATTGATAGAAAAATACACGAGAAAATTACAAACGTATTTAGAAAGTTTTTTTTTTGGAATTTTTAAATTAAAAAAAATAACAGTGGATTACTCTCCACTATTCACATACAATGTGAACAGTAGAGACCACCGAAGAAGAAGAAGAAGAAGAAGAAGAAGAAGGGGGAGGAAGGCTGACTTGCGGTGGTTCTGACGGTGGTGGAGGACAACGTGGTGCAAGCGGTGGCGGATGACGGTGGCTGCGGCAGGAAAAAAAAAAGAAGAAGAAAATTTGCAGGGGGAGAGGACCGGCGGTTGTTGGGGCTGGACGATGGCTGAGTTGGCTTCCTGTGGTGGAGATGGTGACTTAAAAGCTAATGGTGATGACAGTGGTGTCTGGGACGGCAGAGAGAGAAAGGGAAGAGGAAATTAAGAGCTGGTTGCAGAGAGGAGAAGGAGAGTGAAGATGGCAGACCGGGTTAGGGAGGTTGATTTTTTTGCTGTCTTTGGACCCAAATTTACCCCCCTCTAGAGCATGAAGATCAAATATATTTATAGGCGATAGAAGAGGGACACTTTGTCTCTTCTGGTGCAAAATATCAGCCCTTGGTTCGACCCGAAACCATCCTAACCATTGGCTCAAAGTAGCAATGATAAACTGTTAGTTTTCTGCAGGAAAAATAGCTGGTCGAGTTGGCCATTTTGGGGCGGTGCCACGGCCTCTACAACATCGATCAACCCGAACGGTTTATACTAGCTTGTATTCAATGTGTCAAGGGATCGTTTTTGTGCAGGTTCCATTTAATTTGGGGAAGAAACGAGGCATCAAACGCCTTGGGAAGGAGGCCCCTCAGGTAGCCTCTCTAAAAAAGAAGATGAATAGTAATTTTCTGCCAATTACGCTTTAGTCCTTTAATTTGTGATTTATCTCTAATTACACCCCTGATTGGCCTCAAACTTTCAATTTGTTTAATTTCACCCCTGATGAACTTCAATTTAAACCCTAGAATTCATCGCCTTTTCCGGTTTGGTCCTTGGTTTTGGATTTATTCAATTTGGTCTCTAATTAGCCATCAAACTTCAATATTTATGCAATGAAGCACCTAATTTGACAAAATCAACTCTAAAAAATTCTAATTTAACCTCAGAACTTTAATTTCTTCCAATTAAAACCCAAATTTACTTAAAAATCAATTTTTCTTGCAATCAAACTCTCTATAAATTCAATTAAACCTCCAATAAAATTTAATTGAGTCTATAAATATTTTTTTTGGACATTTTTTCTTCAAATTGAATTTCTTTGTCAACAGGGCTCTTTATATGTCAAAAATATACTGTAAAATTTCAATCTTTGTATTTTCTAACCTCCTCAACCAATTTTTAGCTATTTTCTGGGCGCTCCGGCATCCTCCCCTCACTGTTATTATTTTTTAGATTTTTTTTGTTTTTAATCCGAATATATATTTTTTGATTTTTTGGAAGAGAAAAGGTGAATTTGAGGAATAACCCAAAAATGAATTATGACAAAACTTTCATTTTTTTTCAAATTGGTATGATTTTGAATGATTTCAGTCCTTGATTTTATGTGTCTTTTACACTTCAGTCATTGTTTATGAAAATTTTCAATTTGGCCCTTAACTAACTTTTAAACTTTGATTGTCTTGCAATTTCATCTCTGATTTCATTCAATTAAGCTTGTGAAAATTAAATATGGTTCTCCAAAATTATAATATTTTTAATTAAGCCCAAATTAAGCTTTCAAACTTAATTTTTCACCAATTAAGTTCTTAATAAAATTAACTTGACCCATTAAAAGTCTAATTAAGTTCTTACATTTAATTAATTCTTTTAATTTTGGCTTAAGGTATTTTCTAAACTTAATTAAATCTTAGGCCCATGATTAAATCAAATCGGTCTATAAAAAATCTAATTAAGTCCTCATACTTAATTTTTATGCAATTTTATCCAATATTCATTTAAATTAATCTTGAATTTGCATTGTTTTTCACATTTAGGTTGTTCAAGGATGCAATTGAGTTTACAATATTGTCAAAGATCCAATTTGGTCTTTCCATCCCTCATTTATGTATGTAGATCTCTCTTCAACTTGTCTTTGCTAACCAAGTCGCTTATTTTCCTGCATTTTTTTTTATTTTTCAACCTTTTTTATTTTTGTATATAAAAAGATAATTTTAGGGGAACCCAAAATTGGGTTATGACATATATTTTTTCATCTCTTTGTTGAACGTATTCAGGTAAGCTCTCGTACTCTTCCTTGCTTCCTGAGTAATGGTGAATAGTTTAGTTAAACTATTTTTGGTAGGAATGCTCGTACTAAAATAAGCAATAAGCTTGCTGCGCAAATAAGAAAAACTAAACTATAGATCATAGTTGTAAACTATGGTACCAAGCTTGAGTAGAACCATAAAATATGGTTGGAAGAATCTTTCACATCGCCTTGTTATCCTATATCACCAACTTCATACCGCTTCTAGCATTTTACACATGTTCGCGAGGGTTAGTGACACCATTCTAATTGTTCAAAATCATTTTTGGAGCAATAAAACCTTTGAAAGATAAGTGATAATACATCTTGGTATAATGGTGAATATAATACTTGATTTTATTCTCTTAATAGAGTTTTATGCTTAAGACTACTTGAATGAGACACTAAAAGGATACAAGGACGATAACAATGGCGATGGTCATGGCTAATTGTTTTCTTACCTTTTAACTTGTGGAAATCATGGCATGAAAAGGAAACCTCCTTTTTCATGATGATGAGATCTACTCTTTGGTATGGTGGTGGTGTGGCAACATTCCTGCTTGTTCTCTTATACGTTATTTTGTCATGTCCTTTTATAAAAAAAAATGAAGTTATCTATACACAAGTTGCATAGGTTGGGCAAGTTATACCATTGATGGTGTTATGTACAGTGTGATGGCTCTGAATTGCTTCTAAGTGGCCAAAACATCCTGAACAAGTGTTATTATCTGTTAAGTAAGTTGATGTAGATCTATATGAGTGGATAAAGATGGTGGAAGATTAGTCACTCTTTCTCCTAGGGTTTATATATTGTCAACCATGAAAACATTTTAGAAAAAAAATGTACACAATGAGAAATGAACTAGATTTCCATTCAATTTCTCATAAACAAATCCACCAATAAAGTCTTAAAAAAACTTTAATTAATATGTTAGGTTTTTCCATGGCTTTGTGTTTTGGTGTTTCGTGGCCTACACAAAGTCCCCCTCTACATTTAGGAGACCCTCTGTTAGTTAAGTTAGTTTTTGTGTTTAAGGGTTACAAATAAAATAAGATTGTATAAATTATGTAAAGCCTTTTATATCTCTTTGCATATAAAAATATTGACTTATCTACAAAGATGAAAGGATATAGTCTATTACCATAAGGTGGCATCATTAGTGTAGCTCGCCCTTTATAATTGTAACTATCAATTTTAATTGTTCAAGTCATATTATCTTTAGTTGTTATTTTTATTAGCCAAAATCAATTCAAAACACATTGTTCCTAAAAAAACCATGGCAATATTACATCACTCATTATATAATATGATGATATGGTGATTATCAGAAATGATCCTGGAGAAAAGAAGACCTTATAAAATTACTTGGCTAAAGAATTTGAAATGAAAAACTTAGGTCCTTTGAAATATTTTCTTGAAATTGAAGTGTCTTGATCTCATAAATGAATCTTTATATCTAAAAAATACTCCTTGAATCTTCTATAAGAGATTGGTATGCATGCATGTCAGTGAACTAATACATAAGTAGTAGAATGTTTGAAGCTATATGTTAAGTCCAATCAGATACTCGTTACTAAAGGATGTCCTTAGCACAAACGAAACCAAATTTGGCTTATATATTGAGTATTTTTAGTTAGTTTATGTATTATTTGAAAAAGCAACATATAAGTGCAATTATGTGTATTTTGAGGTATTTAAATGTTACACCTAAAAAAGAAACTTTATTAATTAAAAATGCATATTGTCTAAGTATAGAAGCATATACTAATGCTGACTAGGCTAAGGTAGTATATGATGGGTGATTTATTTATGATTACTTTACCTTCGTAGATGGTAATCTTGTTATATGGATATGAAAGAAATAAGATGTTATTTACTCAAGTACATAAACTGAATTCAGATGTATGACTCTTAGACTATGTGAAGCATTATAATTAAAACTTTTATTGCAAGATTTGGGTTATCCATTAAGGTAATTGATTCAGCTATGTCATGATAATAAAATAACATGTGATATTGACCATAATTCAATTCAACATGAATGTACAAAACATGTAGATGTAGACATTATTTATTAAGGAGAAATTGGATAAAAACAAATATGAAATTGCCTAAAATTAAATTTGAGGATCAATTTATCTATATCCTCACTAAAGCAAATTTAAAGTTGAAAGTTCTTAAAGTTTTTAAATAAGTTGGGCATGTATGAATTTTATGCATCAACTTAAAAGGGAGTGTCGAGTTTTTTGATTTTATGTATAAGGATTTAGAGTTAATTTCTTTATATTAATTTTCTGATTTTCATATATAATTAGTTTTCTAAGTTAGTTTGATTAGTATTGTGTGAATGTGTGTGTATTGTACCATTCTTATTCTCTTAATAAAATAATTAATTTTTTTTTAATTTAAAAACAAAAAACTAGTTGACTAGTGGTTTAGGCCGGTTCTCTTCGAATTTTAATAGGAACATATGATTATAATTTATAGGGGTTACCATGTGTTCCTATTAAATGCTTCTAGCTTAACCAATAATAATTAAGTGGTACCTCAGCCAGTAATAATCAACTTTAAATGCTTAATGGAAGGTGATTTTTTGGTTTGTTTTACTCATCTTAGTTTTTCCTTTTCATTTCCCTTCTTTTCTTCCTTTCTTTCTTTGTTTTTGTTTTGCTTTTTTCATTATTTTCTTTATCAAAACCCACTTAATATAATTATAGTTATTAAACTTGACTAGGTTGGTTGACCTGGGTGACCCGAGGCCCTGGCCAGGTTTGAAAAAGCTAAAATCTAGGCCTGTAATTGGCCCAATGAATTCCATATGACCCATTAAGTCAACTCGTACTTCAAGTGACCTGAAAAAACCTGTTAGGTCAACTCGTACCTTGGGTAACCTAATAAAACCCAACAGAGACTCGCTCATCTTTTTATTTTCATTTTTATCTTATCCCGCTATCATTTTTTGAACAAACTGAAAAATTAAATCAATGAATAGCCATGTTGAATTAACAATTTTTTTTATTTAACCAAACTGGCAATTTAATTCAATGATCATTTATAGCATGGCCAGGTTAACATATTTCTTGACAGCATGTCCCTCAAAAACAAAGAGGTCAGTAAAAACAAAAAACATAGTTTCCAAATGAGTTATGGTTTTAGTTAAAGGATGGATACAAAATAAAATGTATAGAAAGCATGGGTGTTGCCTGCAGGGGGAGTTATTAAAAGTTTTTCTTTTATTCAATCTAACTTAACTTTATACATGCGAGTCTATTATTCTTTTTTTGTTAGTCTATTATATAAATAATAAAAAATAATTTTATTTTTTTAATTTTGAATTGAAAATTTATTAATAAATATATTCTATATTCACAATAAAAAAATTATGTTTTTTCAATGTAAGATAAAAAAAATTTAATTTAAATACTTCAACTTAAAAAAAGAAGATATATTTTTTCAATGTAGAATAAAAAAAATTAAAATAATTTTTTAAACTTTATTATTTATAATATGTATAGACTACATCCATATAAATTATTTTTTAATTTTTTTATGTGATATATTAAATATCAAATAATTTTTTTTAGATTAATGTGTGTTAATTCTCAACTTGGTTTGATAACTATGAATATAATATAATGTAATGAACTGGGGTGCTCAGACATTCCCCATACCATTAAAAAGAAAGAAACAGCACTACTGCCTAGTAGCGGGAAGAGCACTGTACGGTAAAATTTATTCTAAGTTTGACAATTTTGCTAGTTTTCAAAATTTGGAATGTGAGCCTGACACGTCTTAGGGTTGACGAGCAATCACCCGCTGCCGTCCTGACACGGTGACAAATTATTTTTTAAAGTATATTTTTTATTTTTAATATTAATATATTAAAGTAATTTAAAAATAAAAAATAATTTTAAATTCTTTAAAAATTCCGGTTGAAATGCAGGGCAAATACCTTTGAAGAGATCACAAAGTATTAAGCCCGACCCTTTTAAAGTCAGATTTTGTGCTATTAATTTTGCTTGGTTGTGTATTTTTGGATAAAATGTTGGGATATCAAATTTCGTTTTTGTAAATGTTGGTGAGTGAATAAGTGCTTACTTACTGCTTGTTTGGCAATAAGGTTCAATTTATTTTTTTGGGTTATTTTTTTTTAATTTTACTATAAATTAATTTTTTTTTAATGTTTTTCAATTATTTTGATTTGTGTTAATATTAAAAATAAATTTTAAAAAATAAAAAAAAATCATTTTAATTTACTGTATTTTTGCGTCAATTAGTTTTATTCTCCTTTCCGCAGGTGCTGAATGCTAATTATAAGCAAAGAGTCAAGATAAACATACTAAATAAAGGGGTACCTACCCTTATCTTTGGACGAAACCCACGTTCAATCCTTCGTGCACCAACCTCCTACTACATCGAAGCTAAATGTACATTTAATTTCCCTTTTTCCAGTTGTCCTTTGGTTTCTGGCCTGTTTAGCTAGAATTGCTCTATGAAGTTGACCAAATTTGTAAGTTTCAGAAGATGCTAGCTTAAAGGGAAATTTTTTATATATATATGGATCGTTACATGATTTCTGTTTGTTCTTGTTCCTTATACTTGTCTTTTTGACGTTTTCAAGTTCATTGATTCAACACTGAAATTTTACGTTTAATGTCATAGGTTCTGGCATGTTGGGGTTTGTTGATTGTTTGAGGTTTGGGTGATTGAGGGAGAATTCAAAAGATGTTTATCCTGATTGATAAATTATGGGTGGCAAGTAAAAACATTTCCTGAATTACGAGGGCTCACTGCATTCTGCATTTGTGGGATAGATTTGGGCATTACAGTTGATCAAGGGTTCTCTTTGTTTTAGCTTGGAATGAAGAGTTCCTTCAATAGGATTTGATTGAGGCGACACTTTCATTTGTGAGTTTTACAATACGATGATAACAGTGTTCGAGTTATAAATAGTGGGAGAGTAGTGTTATCGATATCTACCTTGGATGATGGGCCGATTTGTTTCGAGAGAAAGGGAGCTTGAAGTTGATCTTGAAAGTGGTGGGACAACCAGTGATGAGGATCGAATGAGCGATCCCATTTCAGCAAATGGACAAACCAAGGCACTTTTAATGGAGGCATGGACTGGGCTTGTGGGTTTTCAAGGATTGGTGAATTCATCAAGCTTTGGTGAGGTTGGTGCTGAGGATGTGGAGTTGTTGATAGACAAGAATTCAGAAAGAAAAGAAGGACAGCAGAAAGCCTTTGCGGATAGGAAGGATGTCGAAGAGAAACATATAAAGAAGAATTTGAGAAAACCTCCCAAGCCACCGAGACCTCCTAGAGTTCTGTCACTGGATGCTTCTGACCAGAAGTTGATCAAAGAAATCACCGAGCTTGCCATGAGAAAACGTGCCAGGATTGAAAGACTTAAAGCGCTAAAGAAGATGAGAGCAGCAAAGGCGTCATCTTCGAGCAGTAGCTTATCTGCCATGTTCATCACAATCATCTTCTTCCTCATTATCATCTATCAAGGTAGAAAGACTTTTAGAATGGTCTTATACTAGAAACTCTATTCCACACAACTCATGTGCTGCATGTCTAGTATATTCACTAGCAAGCTGCAATTTTTGTCCAAAGTTTGTCATGATAATATTAAACATGTTCCCACTTTACAAAATATGCTGATAGACAGCTCATACGAAAATTGCCCCTGATAAACATCTCTCCCATGGTTTCTACTTTACAGCTATGCTTTGGTATTATCTTGTAGTGTTTTATTTAGCATCAGTTGTCTTCTGAATGTCATGGAACCTGTCCAGTAAATATAAGTGAAATGTGCATAATATTTTTCTGATTTTTCTTCTTCTTGGAATCATACGCTTAGGGTTTTGTTTAATAACATCATTGGTTTCTTATTCATCAAAAAACATCATTGGTTTCTACTGTGTGTCATGGAATCTGACTAGTGACCAGTAAATGTAAGTGAAGTGTTTCAAATATTTTTGCTATGATTTTCTCTTGGAATGCATTTTTTTGAGTAAAATTTGTGTTAATCTATAACAATCAAAGTACATCAAATCGGTACTTCCTCCTAGCAAAGTCTGCAGAATAAGTGGACAACTCCGAGTAGTAAATATGTCGTCAGGGATGCATTAGTACAGGTGTGTGTACCTAGTAGATAGATGCACAGCTTCATCATTTACATGTCTTATATGACTAGCAAGTGATAATTGAGCTTCGGAAGTCATTAACATCATCACATAATGCAGAATTGCTTCAACGTCAGCATGATTAGGAGTAAACTCCCGTGAGTCTTCATCCAGCAGCAAACAATCTATTTCAAGCTAAAAGTCACGCATCCTCTTTCAAGTGGTCAGCTCAGCTTCTTTGATGCCATGAACTCAACCAACTTAATTACTGCTCAGAGCGAAAAAAGACAAACCTTGAATTTGGCTACTGCGGAATTATCAGAGCAGTATCTGAAAACTGAAAAAATCCCTTAACATCCCTGCTTTTTAGCTTTTATTCCATGCTCGATCAATAATTCATCCCAACTTCCCACAAGGTGAAAACACGGTTATTTTTTTTTTGGCCGGAAATGATTGCTTAAGATTGTATTATCGTACTTGTCTTTAGTTCACAGGTTTTCTCTAGTTTCATGTACCATGCTACAGATGCATGGCCATCAAAATACCATTTATATTCGTTTGATCCTTGTATCGAAATTCAGTAAAATTCCTACAGATGTGAAATTTTTCTGATGCTGAAGTCAAATCTGCCTAGATTCCTCTCGTGTTGCTTTTTCCCACTAAAGAATAACTCTTTTTACTCATTTGTGAAATGCCAGTTAATCAGTGTCCAACAACTTTAAATCCTTCTGTTCTATGCAATTATACATCATGCTTGATGTTGTTAGGATATTGCCATTTTGTAGCAATACCCCACCACCAAGCAAGTGGAAGCACCACTACTGCCACAATTAATGGCATGCTTTAAGGCATTATTGGCCCCTCCATGTTGACCATGAAATGCCTATAAAAGAGGCATAATTATTTGAGAGCAATGAGAGAGTGAGAGACAATGTGAGTGTGTGAAGAGAAAGGGAGAAGAGCTGCAATGGCAGCGGCTGCAACAGAAGTGAGCTGAGAGTTGAGTAGAGTGGATGTGATCCTCCTCCTCCATGTATTTATTGTATCCTTTCTCTAATCTCTAAATAATATGGACTCTCCCGTGGATGTAGGCAGTTTTGCCGAACCACGTTAAATATTATATCAGTGTGCTTACCCTTCTCTGAGCAAATATCAGAACACCACAGGCCGGGAATCCCCAACAATTGGTATCAAAGCATTTGGTTTAAAGTGGTGTTTGATTTTTGCTCAAAAATAAAAGTTGTTAAAATTGTGTTTTGACCATACCAATGTGCAGAGGAGGAAGAGACGAAGCCACTGTTGAAAACCGCATCGAAATTG